>ERZ791800.483-NODE-483-length-34048-cov-6.346689_pt1 | contig 34048 bp, 23 predicted proteins | sample MGYA00510310_ERZ791800 | MGnify/ENA primary metagenome ERZ791800 (study PRJEB30046, sample SAMN00791954) | human gut metagenome | study: EMG produced TPA metagenomics assembly of the A metagenome-wide association study of gut microbiota in type 2... | reverse complement strand
AGCTAATTCGCTACGCTTTGCCCAAATTTACTTTTTCGCTATGTGTTTATTTTAATGTTTAAAAATCACCATATCCAGGATTCTGCACATAAGTTCCTTCCGAAAAATTATATTGTGCTAAAGGTATAGGCAGGTATTCATCTTTGCCAGCTGTAAAATGTGCTCCTTTATAATAAACACGGTCGTTTTGTTCTTTTTGTATATAACTATTCATATAGTCTGCGGCAACACCCCACCGCACCAAATCGAAGAAACGTTCGCCCTCCATTGCGGTTTCCAGGCGTGCTTCAAATCTCACAGCCTTGCGAGCATATACTTGGTTCCACCCTTGTGCAGGATATTCCTTGATAAAATAGTCGGCAGCATTTTGATCGGGATTTTCAAAGTCTTTCACATAGGAGCTGTTCATTGCACGACGACGGATACGGTTGATAATTTCTCTGGCTTCTTCCAGCCCGGAAGCCTCACCTAATTCAACCAGTGCTTCGGCTTTCCATAACAGCACATGTGCATAACGAATAATCTGCCAGTTCATACCAGATGCTCCCCATGGCCAGCCTACAAACATGTCGCTACTTTCGGGTGACACATAAAAACGCTTGGTACAATTAAATCCATAATCTCCATTGTTACGTACCCAGCTCGCCTTACAAGGACTATCCGGATAGGTTTTCCAAGTGATACTCGGTCGTCCTGTTATAAAGTCCAAACGAGGGTCTACGGTTGACTCAATCTGTGTCAGCTCTTCTCCTGTCCAAACTCCATAATTCTCCTCATTAAAACTGTCGAATAATGGTAAACCGTTTTCATCGGTCTTGAAAGCATTAATCAGATTTTGGCTGGGAAGAAAGAATCCGTCTCCACTGTAAGGCCCGAGAGGTGCATTCAACAGATTACTCCAGTTAATATTACCAGCTCCCTCAGTTCCATCATTCATGGTGTATTGCACGGCAAATACCGATTCCTTTCCGTTTTCATAAGCCAACAAGTCTAATTGTTGGAAATCTTCCAACAAATCATATTGTCCATCCAGACGATTACAAAGCTCTACCACTTCACGTAACAAATCTTTATCTATAGAAACAACCTGATTACGTTCATCCTGCTTATAAGCTTGATACAGCCTCACTTTTGCGGCATAGGCGTAAGTGATGTACTGGTTGATTCTTCCTATTTCTGATTGACGAGGCGGAAGAATCTTAGCTGCCTCCAGCAAATCCGTTGCTATCTTATCAAGTATTTCCTCACGAGAGAATTGGTTGTTAGGAATATTTTTATATGTTTCCTGATCTATCGTTTCATCCAAATAAGGTATTTGTTTGAACAAGCGGCACAATTCAAAATAGAAATGCGCACGAATTACTTTCATTTCGGCTTTTCTCACAGTCAGTTCCGGCATGTCCGCTTCCGACATGGTATTCAAAATGCGCAATGCTTCGTTAGCACGTTGTAAACAGCAATATAATTGATACCATTTACTGTCAGCATTTCCCCAAGTGGCATCTATTACAAAAGTTTCCATCTGATTAATATCGCCACCATCAGTGATGCTGCTACCACCTTTATAAGCATTGTCTGAACGTACTTCACCATAGGTCCAGTTGGTCATCGGTACCCACATCATATCCCGGTTTGGGCCTTGCAGAGCTGAATAAGCAGAAGTTATTAAAAGCTCAATTCCTTCTTTAGAATTCAGTAAATCTTCATTCAAAGCTCCTTGGGGTTTTAAATCCAAAAAACTACTTTCATTACAACCGGTAGTCATGGCAGCCATCATGCCGGCTGCAAGCATATATTTAAGTTTCATATATTTCTTATTTAAATAGTTAAAAACCAACAGATAATCCAAATGTAAAAGTTCGTGGTAGCGGATAGCGATATCCTAATCCTTCTGGGTCTGCTCCTGTATAATTGGTTAAGGTAAACACATTCTGTGCCTGTAGGTACATGCGCAGATTTGAGATGTGTAGTTTCTTCAATACCTTGTCAGAGAATGTATACCCCAGTGTGGCGGTTTTCAGTTTTATATATGAACCATCTTCTATGAAGAAATCCGAATCGCGTGTTTCGTTATTGTTATCTACTACGGTCAGTGCCGGAATGCTGCATTCATATACTCCAGTCTTTTCATATACTTCCCAGGCATGCATGGCTTTCAATAAATCGGTAGAATGGTTACCTGTCCATCCCTGAAAGAGATCTGTATAGAATTTGGAATTGTTCCAGGCATCGCGTATCATTCCATTAAAGAAAAGGCTTAAATCAAATCCTTTCCACGATGCGCTCAAATTCAGACCAGCTATTACTTTGGGTTGGTCGCTCCCCATCCAGTCTCGGTCTGCGGTGTTAATTTTGCCATCTCCATTGAGATCTTTGTAGCGGATACGTCCCACACCAGGTTCGCCCACCTGTACATCGTATTTACTAAGATATTCATAAACTTCCTCCTTGGTGCGGAAGATTCCGTCTGTTTTATAGGCCATCCAAGAACCATAAGACTGTCCGATAATAGTCTTGCTGATACCATCTCCGCCACCCCAAGTGTATTTGACTTCCTCCGGCAGGTCAGTAATCTCATTGTGGTAATAAGATACGTTGAAAGCTACCTCATAATTGAAGTCATTGATTTTGTCGTGCCAAGTTATAGTAGCTTCTACGCCATTATTGTCCATACTGGCTGCATTATACCATTTGTATCCTCCTTCCCCGATAGCAGCAATATAAGGCTTTTGGATAAGCATATCTTTGGTTTTCTTTTTAAAGTAATCCATAGTGACTCCTAAGCGGTTGTCCAAAAAAGCTGCATCTATACCGATATTGAACTGTTCGGTTTGCTCCCATTTCAAATTATTATTCCCTGACATGGTCTTAATCACACCTGGTGATAAAGTTTTTCCGTCACCGGAAAAATTATACGATCCTGTGTTCATGTCTACATAATACAAACTGTAGGTCGCGCTATTGTCAATCATGTCGTTTCCGTTAATGCCCCATGAAGCACGAAGTTTCAAGTCGCTAAGCCAATTGGAAGTAGTTTCCATGAAATTTTCACGTGAAATTCTCCAACCGGCAGAAACCGAGGGAAATATGGCAGAATTGTTTCCATTACCAAATCTGGAAGAGGCATCTCTACGAAGGGTTCCAGACACCAAGTACTTCTCATCGTATGCATAATTTACTTTTCCGAAGTAAGACACCATAGCATACGAACTTGAATTGTTACTCACATCCTTTCCGTCCGTAACAGCATCCAAATAGCGATAATCCAAATCCTCAATAATCAGTCCACGACCGTATCCTTGTACATGTTCGCCATTTTCTTTTTTGGCTTCCATTCCTATCAGTGCATTGATGGAATGTTTTCCAAAATCTTTTGCGTAATTAATAGTGTTCGCCCATACCCATTGCAAACTATTATCCTCCCTTACTGTAAGTTCGTTAGTTTCTACTTTTCGGCTACCTTCTTGCCATTTGGGTACAAAGGTGGAATTAAATCCATTGGAGTAATTCAAACCGAATGAAGATTTTAATACCAAAGCTTTGATGGGCTCGATTTCCAAGTAAGCATTGCCGAAGATACGCCAGTTTTTATGGCGATTGTTTGCTTCCATATCAGTTAAGCGGACAGCATTGGCCTTATCACCCAAAATATCCACATATCCGCCTGCGTAACCGCCATTCTCATCATACACTGGGATAGCGGGATGCTGGGCGATGACAAGTTCTTCAATACCTTCCGGAGTTTGATGCTGAGTCCAGTAATTTACAGCGATACTTTCCCCCACCCTTACTTTATCATTTAAAAAGCGGAAATTTGAACTTAACCGCGAGTTGATACGTTCGTAATCCGTATTGCGGCATAAACCATCTTGATTCATGTAATTTAGGGTCAATGCTACATTGCCATCCTTGAAACCTTTGGAAAGTGATAGGTTGTAATTTTGCATAAGTGCCGTATCAAAGATCTCTTTTGCCCAATCTGTGTTTCCTGAACGGATTTTTATGCCATCTTGATCGTAATAGAATTCTTGGAGTTCGGGAGTTTCACCGTTACCATATACTATACTATTAGGATGCGTACCATATGTATTCTTATATGCCTGCCAATATACCTCTCCCCATTCATAGGCATCTAACATATCTATGTTTGATGTAAATGTTTGTGCGGTCAATGACATGTCGAAATTTACTTTCACATCGCCGTCTTTAGCACGCTTAGTGGTAATGATAATCACACCGTTGGCGGCCTGAGCGCCATAGATGGCTGCAGAAGCAGCATCTTTCAGCACTTGAATGGATTCCACATCATTAGAAGAAAGAATTGTGGCTATATTATCACGGGTTTGTACACCGTCAATCACATAAAGGGGAGAGGAATTGTTGATGGTAGTAACACCGCGAAGCAGTGTACTGGTGTTCCCTCCTCCCGGAGTACCATCTGTAGTGATATTCATACCTGCAACCCTTCCTTGTAATCCTGTAAGAATATTTCCGGTTGGAATGTCTGCCACATCTTTCATTTTGACTACAGCAACCGACCCGGTCAGACTAGCTTTCTTTTCAGACATATAACCTGTCACTACCACTTCATTCAACATTTGTGAATCTTCCATCATCTCGATACGAACGGTGGGTTGTGCTTTTACCGTTACAGCTTGAAAGCCGATATAAGAAACAGATAATTCGGAACCCTGTGAAACGGTCAGTGAGAAATTACCGTCAATGTCTGTAATGGTTCCGTTATTTTCGGAGCCTACTTCTATTACGGAAGCTCCAATGACAGAAAGACCTGTGGATTTCTCCACTACTGTACCTTTTACAGAGATCTGTTGTGCATGCAACGTAATCCCTATAAACAGTGCCACTAATATAGTGCACGTCTTAAAACAGATGTTTTTCATCATACATAATATTTTAAAGTTAAAATTATATTTAGATACGAATCTTAGCCATACAGCTTCTGATTTTCTCCGTGGCAAATATAAAACCAACATAAATATTTTATCATAACATTTGTTGCAAAAGATATAATGAATGATACATCGCAGAAGAGCATTAGCGCATAAACGACTATAATACAATAATATAACTGTAAATTAGGAAAAAAAATAAAACTATTTTTTAATATGTCCTTAACTCAAGTTTCACAAATATGTGAAACGAATTGAGTAAGAAGTCATCAGCGAAAACAAAAATAAACTTTATCCATCAGCGAAATTAAATTAGCATATAAAATTGATTTCAACAAGTCTGCTTTGGGTAACGAAGCCACGTTTTGACACGGATAGCATGGTAATGATAGATTAAAACTAAAGTAAGAGAATTTTCATACTCTCCAACTCATAAATTATAAGTTAGACTGTTCCTGTTTTGACCTTTTTCTTTTGGATAAATCGCCTTATAGAAGAAATAACGAACAAAGAGGCATCAACCATATAATTTATCAGCCAAAAGCGCAATGCCATTATCCGCCACTATCACCCCATTCCAATACAGTATGTACAATAGATAACCGTACTTCGAACAATTTTATCCTTTTCTGTTCCTAAAATTCACTATCTTTGACACCCAAAGAAAACTATAAAAAACATACCATGAAGAAATTAATTGTAGCTACCTTGTTATTAGGCAGTGGCACATTACTGTCTGCACAAAAAACTGCAAAAATACCGGCATACTACAAACCGGCAAAAAGCGAAATGTACCATAAAGACTGGATAGACTTCAACAAAAACGGTATCAAAGATATATATGAAGACCCTGCCGCAACACTCGATGCCCGCATTGAAAACCTCTTGCAGCAGATGACACTCGAAGAAAAAAACTGCCAGATGGTTACCCTCTACGGCTACAAACGAGTGCTGAAAGATGCTCTTCCCACCCCCGAATGGAAACAGATGCTCTGGAAAGACGGTATCGGAGCCATTGACGAACATCTGAACGGCTTCCAGCAATGGGGACTGCCACCCTCGGACAATGAAAACGTCTGGCCTGCCTCGCGTCATGCCTGGGCACTGAACGAAATACAACGCTTCTTTGTTGAAGATACCCGCCTCGGAATCCCCGTAGATTTCACTAATGAGGGCATCCGTGGCGTGGAAAGTTATAAAGCCACCAATTTTCCCACCCAACTGGGATTAGGACACACGTGGAACCGCGAACTTATCCGCCAAGTAGGACTTATCACCGGACGGGAAGCCCGCATGCTGGGCTATACCAACGTCTACGCCCCCATCCTCGATGTAGGCCGCGACCAGCGTTGGGGACGCTATGAGGAAGTCTACGGCGAATCCCCCTATCTTGTTGCCGAGCTGGGTATCGAAATGGTACGTGGACTGCAACATAATCACCAAGTAGCTGCCACCGCCAAACACTTTGCTGCATACAGCAACAATAAGGGAGCACGTGAAGGCATGGCGCGCGTTGATCCGCAAATGCCGCCGCGCGAAGTGGAAAACATACACATCTACCCTTTCAAACGGGTAATCCGTGAAGCAGGGCTATTGGGCGTGATGAGTTCCTATAACGACTACGACGGCATTCCCATCCAGGGAAGCTACTATTGGCTGACTACCCGACTCCGCAAGGAAATGGGTTTCCGGGGATATGTAGTGTCGGACAGCGATGCCGTAGAATATCTCTATACCAAGCATAACACCGCCAAAGACATGAAAGAAGCCGTACGCCAAAGCGTGGAAGCAGGCCTCAACGTACGTTGTACATTCCGCTCGCCCGACTCATTCGTACTTCCGCTACGCGAACTCGTAAAGGAAGGCGGACTGAGTGAAGAAGTTATCAATGACCGTGTGCGTGACATCCTTCGGGTAAAATTCCTTATCGGTCTGTTCGATGCTCCCTACCAAACAGACCTTGCCGGAGCTGACGATGAAGTGGAGAAGGAAGCCAATGAAGCCGTTGCCCTACAGGCATCCCGCGAATCCATCGTATTGCTGAAAAATACAGATAATACACTGCCGCTGAATATCGATAAGATAAAGAAGATTGCCGTCTGTGGCCCGAATGCCGATGAGGAAGGCTATGCTCTGACACATTACGGACCACTCGCCGTAGAGGTTACTACTGTCCTCGAAGGAATCCGCGAGAAAGCACAGGGTAAGGCTGAAGTGCTTTATACCAAAGGCTGCGACCTTGTAGATGCCCATTGGCCTGAAAGCGAAATCATGGAATACCCGCTTACCCCTGACGAACAAGCCGAAATAGACCGTGCCGCAGCCAATGCCCGTCAGGCTGATGTAGCAGTAGTAGTACTGGGTGGCGGCCAACGTACCTGCGGTGAGAACAAATCGCGCACAAGCCTGGAATTACCGGGACACCAGTTGAAACTGCTGCAAGCCGTACAAGCCACGGGCAAGCCTGTTATACTGATATTGATTAACGGTCGTCCGCTATCCGTAAACTGGGCGGACAAGTTTGTCCCTGCCATTCTTGAAGCCTGGTATCCGGGCTCTAAAGGCGGTACGGCAGTAGCCGACATTCTCTTCGGCGATTACAATCCCGGAGGCAAACTGACAGTTACTTTTCCTAAAACAGTAGGACAAATCCCGTTCAACTTCCCCTACAAACCGGCTTCACAGATAGATGGCGGTAAAAATCCGGGACCGGACGGCAATATGTCACGCATTAATGGTGCACTGTATCCTTTCGGCTACGGTTTGAGCTATACTACTTTTGAGTATTCCGACCTCGAAATCACTCCCAAAGTAATCACACCCAACCAAAAAGCCACCGTACGACTGAAAGTAACGAATACCGGCAAACGTGCCGGTGACGAAGTGGTACAACTCTACACGCGCGATATTCTAAGCAGTGTCACCACCTACGAAAAGAATCTTGCCGGTTTTGAACGTATCCACCTGAAGCCGGGAGAGAGCAAAGAAATAGTTTTCACTCTTGACCGCAAGCATCTTGAATTGTTGAATGCCGATATGAAATGGACAGTGGAACCGGGCGAGTTCGCCATCATGGCGGGTGCGTCCTCCGAAGACATCCGGCTGAATGGTATACTTACTGTAGAAGATTACCAAGCTCGCCTGCAAGCACTTGAAAGTCAAAATCCCGTCAGTCCCGTAACAGCAAGTACCGATATGGAAAACGCCCCAAATGTGCTTGATAAACAAAAGAATACGGTCTGGCAGGGTAACAAAGGAGATTATATAACCTTTGCCCTAAAGAACGGAAGCAAAATAAACGAAGTTGCTATCGCTTTCAAGCGAGACAACGGACTTCCGGCAGAGTTCGAGATACAGCTTTCAGGCGGAGGCGGTCAGTTCCTTACTGTCTATTCGGGTACTGTCAGCCAATACGGCGAACTTATCTCCTATCCGTTCAAAGGAACCACGGCCAGTGACTTGCGCATCTTACTGAATGATGACCGTGTAGGAATAGCTGAAGTTGTACTGAAAGAATAAGGACATGCAGCATTCCTATTTTATGGTCTGACTGAAAGTTAATCTTTCGTAAATGAATATCCAAGAACAAAGAACTTCGTTAACTTTGTTATTTAAAATTCATAGTTATAAACCGATAGAGAAATATGAAGAAAAAAATGATATGGGTGGCCGGCATTCTAATAGCTACAAGTGCCTATGCCCAAACAGATGTCAGCACCGGTATTATGCGCGGTAAAGACTACGGAGTAACTTATCTCCTGCCTAAAACCGAAATAGAAATTGTTGTACAGGCTACCAAACATACATACATGCCCGGAGAGTTCTGTAAATATGCCGACCGCTACTTACGCATGAACAATGTATCTGCCGATCCGAATATCTATTGGACCATCGACAAAGTACAAACACACGTGGCGGGAGTACCCGATAAAGATAATGTATACTTCGTTAAGTTGAAAGATAAGACTGTAGCCCCACTAATGGAACTTACCGAAGACGGCATTGTCCGTTCCATCAACATACCGCTTAGTAACCGTACAATACCGGCAACCAAAATAACCGCTGCCGCACAAGAAACCATAGATCCGCGTAAATTCCTTACGGAAGAAATACTCATGGCAAGTTCCAGAGCTAAAATGGCGGAGTTGGTAGCCAAGGAAATCTATAACATCCGTGAAAGCAAAAATGCCCTTCTCCGTGGTGAAGCCGACAATATGCCGCAGGATGGCGCCCAACTCAAAATCATGCTCGACAACCTCAACTTACAGGAACGTGCTATGACGGAGATGTTCTCCGGAACCTTGAAAGAAGAACCTCAGACGTTTACAATCCGCCTGACTCCCAAAGAAATGAACAATGAAGTAGCTTTCCGCTTCTCCAAACGATTGGGCATAGTGGCAAACGATGATTTGGCAGGCGAACCGTATTATATCTCCATAACCGATTTGAAGACTCCCGCCATTCCGGAAGAAGACGGTAAGAAAAAAGTAGACGGAGTTGCTTACAACGTTCCGGGACGCGCCCATGTTATATTAACAGGCAACAACAAGAAGATATTCGATGGTGAACTGCCCGTTACACAATTTGGTACTATAGAATATCTTGCACCTGTACTATTCAATAAAAATTCTACTATAAAAGTTTTGTTCGATACAGCTACCGGTGGATTAATCAAGGTAGACAGAGAAAGCAATTAGGAAATTGAAAGTCGAGAGTTGAAAGCAGTCTGCATTGTAATGCCAGACGGTAACTTTCAACTCTCGACTTTCAACTGAATGAATCCATCTTTCTGCAACTGCATAATGTAAGTAGTGACACGAGAAGGATAGTTATCTTCATTTTGGAAATGGTCGGTAAGCAGAGAAATTATCTCTTGTACGGTTCGGTTTCCATCTATCAAACGCCATACGGCAGTACCGTGTTCTTCCAGCTTCACATGAATATCGGCCGACATACTCTTCGGCAACAAAAAACGTCTCATCCAGTCGTACTTAAACCGAGGAAAGGAAAGTATCGCGTACTCCCCTTCCCATTCGGTTGTAATATGTCCGCACTGAACGGGAACAGTATCCAATAGGTTTACTTTTGTATCTGACATTACCGTTATCAAGCTTTGATATTAGGTTCTTCCAAACCAAGACCTTTCTTCTTGTCAACAACTTTAAGAATAAATCCCAGTACCAAAGCAGCAACGCCAAGACAAGCCAGCATTACAAGCGGTGCGGTGTAATCATACGAAACGGCAGCCTCTTCCGGAGTAATCACACCGTTCTTTAAATCAGCAACAAGCTGCGTATTGGTTTTATCAAGTACCTTTCCGATAAGAAGTGGAAAGAGCCAAAGACCAATATTCTGCACCCAGAAAATAAGTGCGTAAGCACTGCCTATAATCTTGGCATCAACCAATTTAGGAACACTGGGCCATAAAGAAGCAGGAACCAGTGAAAAACTTGCACCAAGTACCAATATAGTAAGATAGGCTATCACAACACCACCTACCGCATTATCCCTGAACTCAGGAAGAACAAACGCGAAAGTAAGATGGCAAAGAACCAGTAACATGGAACCTATCATCAGCATCGAAGCTGCCTTACCTTTATGGTCAACATAGTTTCCAAGTATCGGTGTTATACCTACAGCGAGCAAAGGGAAGACGGCAAAGACCGTTTCGGCACTCTGACGCATATAACCCATATAACAGAAGACAGTGAGCAATACTCCGGCAAGGGTAAGCAAGCCATACTTCATACTTGCCTTCTTCATAAAATTACTTGCAAAAGAAGCACCCGCAACGACAAGCATAATGCAGTACTGAAGAATTGTTACCGTATTAGTAGCCCAGAAAGAGTCTGTAGGTACTTCCTTGAATACCAAATTACATTGCAGCATATTTACGGCATATTTCTGGAACGGGAATATAGCAGAATAATAAAGTACACAAAGAAGCGCTACCAACCAGAATCCGCCACTGGACAAAATAGTACCGAGATCGCTGATCTTGAACGAATCGTCTTTCTCCTCAGCCTCACCCGTCTGCTCGTCAAGTTTCTTATCCATGAAGAAGTAGACAATAAACATAATAAGTGCGATAAGCAATAGCACAACACCAAATGCTACTGAACGGGAAACATCGATAACACCCCCTAATTTAGCAAATACCGGAGAGAAAATCATGCAAGTGGCAACTCCCAAACGGGCAAGCGCCATTTCAGACCCCATGGCAAGTGCCATTTCACGGCCTTTGAACCACTTAACGATACCGCGAGACACCGTAATACCCGCCATCTCGACACCGCAACCGAAAATCATGAAACCTATCGCCGCAAACTTTGCTGATGCAGGCATACCTTTATAAAAAGGAGAAATACCTAATTCATCAAAACCGGGAATATAATTCAGGTTGTTGGTAAACCAAGTTTGAAGTCCACTTCCCTGAAAAGCGTCTGTCACCGCATACCAATTGATGGTAGCTCCGACAAGCATCACAGCACCGGAAAGGATTGCAGTAAAACGTACACCCATTTTATCGAGGATAATACCTGCGAAAATGAGGAAAAATACGAATACATTAAGAAATGTCTCAGACCCCTGCATTGTACCGAATGCTGTAGAATCCCAGCCACGCGTGGACTGCATCAAGTCTTTAATAGGTGAAAGTATGTCCATAAAAATATATGAACAGAACATAGCAAATGCTAAAAGCAGCAATACCAACCAACGCATACCTGCCGAATCGCGTAGCGTCTGGTGAATTTTGTCAGTAGTTGTCATTATAATATTATAATATGGTTTATAATTTCAAAAGAATCTTATCCGGCTACAAAAATAACCAAATATAAAAGACTATAAATAAAAACAGGCAGAATTGTACAACATAAATTGTACAACTCCACCTGTCAAGAAATTACAGTTATTTCTCGAAATTAATTTCCAGCCGGTTCTGCAGCATCCGTAGCAGCAGGAGCTGTTGTTGCAGGAGCTGTTTCAGCCGGTTGCTCAGCTTTTGGAGCAGCTGTACCTACGGGCATATTGTACGGGTTCGTCTTCTCTTCTTGCTGTGCCTGTTCCAAAATCACATCACCGCCTTTATGAGAAGCAGAAGGGATAACGTAAGCGGAAGCAACACTCATCACCACCAAAAACACAGCGAGGCTCCATGTTGCCTTTTCCAAAAAGTCTGTAGTCTTGCGTACACCCATGATTTGATTGGATGATGAGAAACCCGAAGCCAGACCACCGCCTTTGGAATTCTGAATCAACACAATGAAACACATCAATATGGATGCGATCACCATTAAGATAACTAATAATAAATACATTTTGTTATTTTGATTTAGCGTTAATAATCAATTTCTCCAAAAATCTGATTTGGTCTGCAAAGTAAGCATTTTTTTTTGGATAATTCAAACTTAATTTTTTAATAATTTCAAGTGCTTTATCATATCTGTGCTGTTTAATATAGATTTTAGCCAAAGTTTCTGTAAAACAGCTATCATCCACATCTTCCTGACGAATCTGTCCATCATCATTTTCATCATCTTCGGAAGTAGAATATTCGTTCTTTGAAAGGGAAGCGGGGAAAGCCTCTTTTTGCTCGGAAATCACTTCCTCATCTTCAAGAGATGCCTCCTTTTCTTCCGGAGATACGAGAACTTTCTCAGAACATACCGATCTTTCAAATACAGATGATTCCGACGACTCGCTCTTACGGATAAATCCATCTATCAGTTCGTGTCCGCGCAGTTTAGGGACTTCCTTCCCACCCGTCGGTTCAGAATCATTCTGTCCGTCATCCTGCAACAGATAAGTTGTGTAATCCATTGCATAATCCAATTCTGTAACCTGCGAATGCTCTTCGGGAACTGTTGCCAAAAAAGCATCTATCAAAGAGAGTGTACGGTCCACATTAGGTTCTTCTTCCGGCACTCTGGAAGAAAGTAAAGGTGACTTTTGCGATTTCAACCTATAGCGGTCGCCTTCTATCAAATAAAACAATACACGTCTGTCTGCCACATACAGAACAGCCTTACGCAGTTCTGCTCCGAATGTGACATCATGCAGCAAATAGAGATTCTTAAGGTACAGCAGCCGAAGCGACTGAAAATAGGGATAACGGACCAGCAGAGTACGAAGTTCGTACAAAGTATCCTTATTCAACATTTCAGGATGCTGTATCCATTGTTGCAAATAGGCAGAAGTCATTCCTCGGTTACCAGTTAGCTACGGTTGAATTAAATATTTGTTCTGTGATATCCTTTATCATTTTACTTATCAGGTCATCCTGCACATCAGTCAGCAGCAAGGAGGAATCATAAGTCTGGAAAGCGGAAAACTGTTGTTCAAAATCTTCCTCATGATTGGTATTGTTTACATAACGCACGTTTACGGTCATAGTCAGCTTCACTTTAGAAGAATAGCCATCAGCTGCTACAGCTTCATTGTATTGGTTATAACCCGTTATCTCACCGTCTATTTCCAGATCACCGTTAGCATTCACCAATTGCAAACGTGTTTGCTGGATAAACATATCCTTAAGTTTCTGGTTAAACTCCGTAGTCATGGGAGCATACACGTACTCGGCACGATTAGGAAATTCGGCAATCGTAATAGTCTTCACTTTGCTGTAATCAATAGAACTTATCGGAGCAAGTCCCATAGAGATGCGGCAGGAAACTACCACGCACACCAAACCTGCTAACGCCGATATCAACGTTATTTTCTTAATCCAATCCATATTCTTTTATCTTTCTGTATAGCGTACGCTCCGATATATTCAAATCTTTAGCCGCACTTTTACGCTTTCCATGATGCTTTTCAAGTGCCTTGCGTATCATTTCTTTTTCCACTTCATCCAATGAGAGAGATTCTTCAACATACTCTTCCGTGTCTTGAATATCCTCATCTACTTCCTGAGCTGATTTCACGGAAGGGTGTATTATAGTAGGCACTCCGGCAGCAGGTACTGAAGCTACTACCGCTGGAGCAGATGCATAATAAGCAGTAGGTGTCGCACCCTGATTTCCCATAGTTGCCCGTTCGGTCATAATTTCGTGTACCAGTTTTTTCAACTCGGTGACATCCTGGCGCATGTCAAAAAGCACCTGATACAGTATTTCGCGCTCGCTTTCAAAACTTTTACTTTCATTCTTTACCCCAAACAAGGCGGGCAGGCGCTGCACATTGCTCTGTTCGGGCAGGTAATTCTTCAAAATAGAAGCGTTGATTTCACGATTGGTTTCAATAATGGAAATCTGTTCCGTTATATTCTTCAACTGACGTACATTACCGGGCCATGGATATGTCAGCAGCACTTGTTTGGCATCATCAGTCAGCTGAATGGCAGGCATACGATACTTTTCGGCAAAGTCTGATGCAAACTTGCGGAACAGTAACACAACATCCTCTCCACGTTCGCGTAAAGCCGGAACCGGAATAGGCACCGTATTAAGACGGTAGTATAAATCTTCGCGGAAACGCCCGTCAGCAATTGCTTGTGTAAAATTCACATTGGTAGCAGCAACAATACGTACATTCGTTTTTTCAACTTTAGACGAACCGACTTTAATAAACTCACCTGTCTCGAGCACCCGAAGCAAACGAGCTTGTGTAGGCATAGGAAGCTCCCCCACCTCATCAAGAAAAATGGTACCGCCGTCAGCCTCGCCAAAATACCCTTTACGTTCACCGATAGCACCGGTAAAAGCGCCTTTTTCATGGCCGAACAGTTCCGAATCAATCGTTCCTTCGGGGATAGCCCCGCAGTTTACAGCGATATATTGTCCGTGCTTTCTGCGGCTGTATTGATGGATAATCTGCGGAAAACTCTCCTTACCCACACCACTCTCTCCGGTAATCAGCACCGACAAATCAGTAGGAGCTACCTGAATGGCGATATCAATAGCACGCATTAATGCCTCGTTATTGCCAATAATACCAAAACGCAGTTTTACTTGTTGTATTTCCGCTTTCGTCATACTACAAATCCTCTTCTGTACTATCAAGTTTCAGCTTATCGCTGTCGTCACGTCTTTCGTAATATTGTTTCCTCAGGGGATTGGCATGTGCTTCCTGCTCGCGCATACGGTTACGGAACACATCGATTGCCACATAGACAGCCTGCCGGAAAGAATCTTCGGAAGCGATCCCTTTTCCTGCAATATCATAAGCCGTGCCATGCGCCGGTGAAGTACGCACTACCGGAAGACCGGCCGTATAGTTTACACCTTCATCCATAGCCAAAGATTTAAAAGGAGCAAGTCCCTGATCGTGATACATTGCCAGTATACCGTCAAAATGAGTAAAGTTACCGGAACCCATAAAGCCGTCAGCCGGATAAGGACCATAACACAATATGCCTTTCCCCGCCAATTCTTTAATGGCAGGGATGATTACTTCCTGCTCTTCCGTACCCAATAAACCTTCATCACCGGCATGTGGATTCAGGGAAAGTACGGCAATACGCGGTGCTCCGATACCAAAGTCCTGCTTCAACGCACGGTTAAAAACGAGTAGCTTCTCCTGTATCAACTCTTTCGTTATAGCCGATGCTATCTCCCGTACAGGAATGTGTCCTGTCACTAATGCCACCCGTAAATCATCTTTCATCAGAATCATCAAAGCTTTTCCGCCATCACCCAACTTCTCTTCGATATACTCCGTATGTCCGGGAAAAGAGAATTCTTCCGACTGAATAGTGTGCTTATTGATAGGAGCCGTAACAATAACATCAATCAGCCCCGCTTTGTATTCTTCAATTGCCTTCTCCAAAGCGCCAAGAGCAGCTTTACCAGCCTCCGGATCAGGTTTGGAAAACTCAACTTTTACTTCATCGTCCGTACAGTTCACGACACTCAGACGATTAGGGACAGCTTCCAATGCCGAGTTCACAATACTGAAATTAGTCGGCAAGTCCAATGACTTGCGGTGATAAGCAGCTACTTTGGGTGAACCGTAAATAATCGGGGTACATAACTCCAACATCATCGGATCCGAAAATGTTTTCAAAATCACTTCATACCCAACTCCGTTTATATCTCCCTGAGTTATACCGACTCTTATTTTATTATCTTCCATCCTTATTTTTCTGTTTTAGTAGAATCTTTTTTTGTTACTGCCAAAGGCATCTCATTTCCTTCCTGTTTGCTTCCGGGCAATTTAAGCGTATACAGTGACGCTTCCATCTGACGTACCAGATTACGTTTCATCTTATCGGGTGAATACACAAATATCTCGGATACGATAATGCGCTGATTAACTTTATCCAAACGGACATGAGATACATACGGCCCCCCCATAAAATCGCCTTTCACACGCCACAAGCCACGAGCTTCCAATGCATATTCGTCCTGTACATTGATAGGACGTACGTCTGTCATCAATGAATCGGTTTCCATATACATACCCTCCCTTGCACCAGGAATATTAATCTTCATCACAGAGTCACGCTTATGCACGAAATACTCTTTCGTAAATGTATCCTTGTCGGTATAAGGATAGGAATAGATAACAAAATTTTGATCACCTGTAGCAGCATTCGTACCTGCCCAAAAGAAGTTTTCTCCCTGCTTAGTCGCCGTCAGTTCACCCGGAGCCCATACGTCACAATCGAACATACTCTTTACTTTCGTAGAAACATAGTCACTGTGTTTGTTTTCCAGCACTGCAATCTGGCGGTTCATTTCAGCACGGGTAAAGAAATCCACAATTACTTGCCTGTTCTCCTCGACAAACTTCTCAAAAGAGGCTTCATCCGGTGCCTGAATAGTCAGGATAGATTGAGGTGCAGCATATACATTCTTCGCATATTTGAACTTAGGCTGTGTATACAGATCTTTGTTCACCTCAACAATGATAATATTGCGGATCAACTTCAATGTGGAGTCATAGTTTGCCGGAGAAGTATACATAATACGGAATGAACGTTCCGACTGGGGAAGCCCAGGTACGTCAGAATCAAGTACATCATAGAGAGCACGACCGGCAGGACGCTCCCACAATCCTTGGTCAATCACTACCAAAATTTCATACGCCCGACCACTGGATGTCGGAGTAAACACACCCTTCTTGCCATTACCACATGCTGAAAACAATGCAGTTATCAGGGCCATACTCAAATAAAACAGGTGTTTCTTCATACATTTATATGTTTTAGTTATTACAAAACTACGAAAAAGGCGTATAAGCTTGGCGTCAAAGTTAATAATTTATATTAATTCTTCTTTATTCTCTTCCTGTTTAGCAGTCGAAAGCATACCGCATGCGGCAAATATATCTTCACCGCGCGAAGCACGAATCGTAGTAAACAGTCCATGCGATGTCAGATAATCACGGAATGCTGTCATTGTCTCCATATCAGCACCTTCCAGATTAACTCCCGGAATAGCATGAAAACGAATCAAATTGATACGGCAGTCCAGCCCCCGCAATAATTTCAACAACTCCTTGGCATACAATAAAGAATCATTCACTCCTTTAAAAACAATATACTCGAAAGATAGTCTGCGCTGTTTACTAAAATCATAGTTTCTTAACAAATCTACAATCTCAGTAATGGAAAAAGCCTTTTCGGCAGGCATCAGTTCACGTCGTTGCAAAGGCACGGGCGAGTGCAGGCTGACTGCCAAATGACAGTCTGATTCTTCAATGAAACGCTGCAACCCCTTACGAAGCCCGACGGAAGAGAGTGTAATCCGCTTCGGACTCCAACCGTATCCATAGGATGATGTCATCACTTCCAGCACCTTCAAAACTTCATCAAGGTTATCCAACGGTTCTCCCATACCCATCATCACCACATTGGTCAGTTTATCCCGTTCGGGCAAAGAATTTATCTGATTAATAATCTGATTAGCGGTCAGATTGGCGGTGAAACCCTGCTTACCTGTCATACAGAACTTACAGTTCATCTTACATCCCACCTGGGAAGATACACACAACGTAGCCCTATCTTCATCCGGAATGTAAACGGCTTCAACATAATGTCCCTCTCCGGCACGGTAAAGATACTTCACGGTACCGTCTACCGACCGCATGGCATCCACCGGTACTTCACATCCTACTTCGTATATCTCTTTCAACAGAGCCCGATGTCTTAACGACAAGTTTGTCATTTCGTCTATGGAAGCTACTTTCTTGTCATATAGCCACGCAGCAATCTGCTTGGCCGCAAATCCTGGCAGCCCCAGATTCTTTACGACCGTCTGAAGCTCGGTTAATGTAAGGCCTAAAAGAGGTTGTTTCATTCTAACTGTATATTTACGATAAAAGATAGTTTATTTACTGATAAATTATCCTTTGCAAAGGTAGGAATAAAGTTGCACAAATGAAAAAGCCGTTCGACATTTATCGAACGGCTTCCCCAAGTATATAAAATTATTCTACTTTTATATTATTAGAAATACAGATAACGGCTATCTTTCACATTGGCATTCAAGTATAAATCATTCATGAACTGATTTGCTACACGTGCATGCATACCTTCCAATGTAGCTTCTTCCGTTTCCTGGTTATAAGTTTCATTCAGTTTTTCCTTAGCATAAGGTTGAAGAACAAATACACCACCATTACCCTTGATAGGTGCGCTCAACTTGTTTAATTCAGCAATTGAAGCATATGCCCCTACCAAAGGTTCGCTACTACGCAATGCCGGGACATAGGCCGGAGCAGCGAAAGTAACATGCTTTACAGAGTCACTCACTGCATTTGCCATATTCTTATATTGGTCAAAAGTCGTTGCACCGGCAGCTTTCATATCAGCCATGATTTTCTCTGCTTTCTTATCACGAAGAATTTCGCTTCTCAACTGTTCTTGTACCATAGACAACGGACGGTAACCTTCAGGAATGATATTCGTAACAGCCACCACCATCATATGGTCACTTTCGCCACATTCATACAGACCTGAAACCTCACCTGCTTTTGCTGCAAATGCCCATCTCAAAGCTTCTTTCGTACCTTTCACACCTCCGATAGCGTGCTCCGAACTGTACAAGTCAGTTCTATCCAGCAGTCTGTACCCTGCATCTTCTGCATTGGCAACCAATTTGTCCAAAGTATTGTTAGCTGCAATGAACTGACTGAAGTCATTGTATGCCTTGCTATAAGTTTCCTTGCTGAATTCAACCGGACGCTTGATAACGGCTACTTTATATTTATCTTTCACAGCTTTTTTATTCATCACTTGCAAGATAACGTTTGCCTGTCCCAAAGCGAGGTTAGCCAACTCATTCTGACCCAAAGTAGTGATGGCTGCAATATACTTCAAATTATCACCGTCCACCTGAGCACCTTCATAGTTGGCAGAAGAAATCCATGTTGCCTCACCTGTCTGACCGTACTTCTTGGCAATTTCGGCAAAGTCTGCACCGCCTTTAATGGCTGTGTAGATACTGTCAGCCAAAGTCTTGGTCTTGGCAGCATCTTCTGCAACCACTTGAATCTGACGATATTGAATGGAGTCAGGCATAGCAGCAGAAGCCAATTTCTTGAAAGAATTGATTGTATTGTCCGATGCATTATAGTAAGGACCATATACACCACCTACCTTTACAGAATCCAAACGGGCAACAACGTCAGCAGGCAGCGCCTTGTCTGTATAGAATAAGTCAACATATTGCTGAGTAGAACCGGTTGAGCGAATGAAGTTTGAATAATCGGAAGGATTCTCAGCCAACTGCACAGTATATTCCTCCACTTCTTTCTGAATATCGGCTTTGTCTTCCGGACTTGCAGTAACCTGCACATCAATATACTTGATGTTACGGGTTTCCACATATTGTCTGAATTGCTCTTTTTTCTTGTTATAAGCATCTTTCAGTTCGGATTCCTTAATAACAATTGTAGAATCTACAATAGAGGAATAAGGAACGGCTGCCAACAACAAGTCAGACTGGTCTACACGTGCATTGAAAGCATCTTCCGCTTCAACAGGATTAGAGAACAGAGACTTCGTAATCAAAGCCTGATATTTCTCCTGCAAACGAGCCTGTATAAGTGACTTCTCCACAAAACTCCAAAAGTTATACATGGAATTGTAATACTCCGCATATTGAGCCGGCATCTGAGCCTTGTTCATCTTAGAGTAATCCACCAAGAATTTCTTCAACATATCTTTGTCGAAAGCACCGGTCTGCGGGTTACGGAACGGAGTCTGCTGCAACATCGGATGTACACCGGCATCAATGATAGCCTGGAGTTCCGCTTTAGAAACAGTCAAACCCAACTTTTCAGCTTCGTTCTCAATCAGTTTATTGTTTACGTATGCTCTCCAGACTTCATCCTTAATCTGATTGGTTTGTTCATCGCTCAACGCGTTCAAGCCGCTGGAGAATTTCACTACTTCCGTATATTCCTCTACCAATGCCTGAAAATCCTGAGCGGAAATTGTTTCCCCGTTCACTTCTCCTACATCTTGTGACTGGTGCGGCTGAAGTACTTTCCACGCGTCTCCCGCGATGAAGGCAAACAGCGCCAGACCAATAACAATCACCAATAAGGGCCCTTTAGACCGAATGTTTTGTAATGTTGCCATTTTAGTTAATATGAATTATTTGTTTATTATTATTTTCTATTCAATGTTCTTTTTAGCGCACGAAGATACAAAAAATGCTAATACGCATCTATTTATTCTTTAAAAATTTACGCTGAAACGAAATTATTCCGTGACTTTCAACCGTACCAATTCTATTTTAGTGGCTGTCACCTTAATTATCTTAAACTGATATTTGTCAACGGCTATCACTTCATGCAGTTTCGGGAAACTTTGATAACGGTTCAGAATCAGTCCGCCTATCGTAAGATATTCATCCGATTCGGGCAGTTCAAGATTGAACGTTTCATTTACCTTCTCTATTTCAAGACGTGCGGACAGCACATATTCATGTTCGCCAATTTGTTTACAGATGTAGGAAGTGTTGTCGTGCTCGTCCTCAATATCCCCGAATATTTCTTCAACCAAATCTTCCAGTGAAACAATACCGGATGTACCTCCAAATTCATCTACCACAACAGCAATTGTTTTTTTCTGTTGCATAAAAAGTTTCATCAATTTATGTGCCGCCATCGTTTCGGGCACAATGGGTACTTCCTTGACATTATTTCTCCAGTCCGCCGGATTTCTGAACATTTCAGACGAATGAATATAGCCGATTACGTTATCTATATTCCCATCGTACACAATAATTTTGGAGATACCCGACTCCACAAACACGTTCTTCAAGTCTTCGAGCGAGGCCGTCACATCCACTGCCACCACTTCCGTACGGGGAACAATACAATCGCGTATTTTTATATTAGAAAAATCAAGTGCATTCTGAAAGATTTTCACTTCCGCATCCAACTCTTCCTCATTAGCTGCATTCTCTATACCCGACTGCACGAAATAATCCAAATCGACTTTGCCGAATGCCTTATCGGACGCTTCCTTATTTATCCTCATGCCAAATAAGCGCAAAAAGAGATAAGACAGTCCGGAAGCAAACTTTGATATGGGAAACAGAATAACATAGCAGACAAACAAAGGTATAGCAAATACCCTCAATACCAGATTCGGGTTAATCTTGAACAGCGTCTTCGGAAGAAACTCGCCCGTTACAAGAATAACAAGAGTGGATATGATAGTCTGCACCAGCACCATTACAAAATGATTATCAATCATACCCGCCAGCAGATTCACCTCGATAATCTGTGCCATAAGGATACCATAAATAACCAGCGCGATATTATTTCCCACCAGCATGGTGGAAATAAAATTATTCGGATTGCGGAAGAAACAAGAAAGGATGCTTGACGTAATCCCCGGTTTCCGCTCCATCTCAAAACGGAGTTTGTCTACGGAAACAAAAGCAATCTCCATCCCCGAAAAAAAAGCGGAGAAAGCCATGGTTATCAATAAGTAAATTATAGTGCTCATCATATTATTTGATGCTGTCTGTTTTCAACGTATCAGAAGGGGTGACACTGTCCTCATCCACATAAAAGATACCTTCCGTCTTGAAAAAACGGTATTTTGTCAATTGCTCATTTGATTCAAAACCAATGGCATAAATTATCTGGTCGGGTTGTTCTATACGCACCCGCTGATCGGAATAGACACGTTTTTTATTCTGATCCCAATACAGCAACTCCGTATCGAATTTTTCTCCTTTCAGGTTCTGTATGTGTACATTTCCTATCAGCTTCCACAACTCTTTTTTATTATAGTAATAAGCCGTATCGGCCTTGATACTGGCTTCAGTATGGAACAAAGAATCGAATTTTTCCAGATATATACCTTTTTCAAACGCCCAATAAGGTGGTTTCTTACGGTCGTAAATCAACCACTCCGCCGTATTGACCCGATAACGGGTAATACCCGAATCGGAAATCAGCGTTGTTACCCCTTTAGTATCCATAACCGGCAACGAATCACGTTCGGTAATGGCAGCTCCCATCTCTTTTTTACGTCCGGAACAGGAAGAAAATAAAAGAAGCATAACCATCACCCTCAGGGCAATGGTTATGCTCATATTTTTATGTCCGACAACGTTAGGTTGTAGCGACATATTCTTATCTAATGGTTGTAGACTCACCTATCCAGCCGCCAATCGTAATACGGTCACCGGCTTTGTAACCCAACATAAAGAGGTCTTTTGCCTGCGGAGTATGACGTGCATAGGTTGCAATCAGTTCATTAACCTTATCTGTAACACTCGGATCTACGGCTTTAGCACGTTGAAGTTTATCAATAACTACGTAGTAAGTACATCTGTTCAATGCAGGCTCATCACTCCAGTTGGGATTTGAACCGTACATTTGAGCCAGCAGAATATAGGGTTCGCCATAGTTTTCATTAAAGCTGATTGCTTTCTGGGCATAAGTTCTTGCCTGAGACAGTTTCTTAGCCTGCCACAAAGCTGCAGCGGTAGCATAAGCCATTTCAGATTTCTTTGCATTATCGGTTTCCATGCCCAATGCTTCATCGAAATACTTCACCGCAGTGTCATAATCACCTTTTTTATAGTACATATATGCTACACCTACAGCTGCATCAGCAGTCGGATTAACACGATACAAATAATCGGAAGCTTTGAAGTATGCCTCACATTCATTACACTTCATCATCTTCAGAATAGTGATGGTCTTCTTCAGGAAAGCAGAGTCTGCCTTATTTTCTTCAACTTTCGGACCGTAGATATTCTGCAATGATTCACAATCAGCTACACCGCTGTTAACGAACATAGCTACCAAATTATCCTTGATTGTTTGCAAAACAGCTTTTTTCTTTGCATTATCCTCTGCAGCAATAGCATCATCGGCGTATTGCGAAGCATTGATATAATCCTGGAAGAATTGATCTGTATGATTAGTATCTGCCTTTACTTTCTGCATGGACACATCAACAAAATAGTGCAATACAGCACCATCAGACTCACCCTTAGCGGTTTCTGCTGATTCTTTCAGCCAGGCATAAGCCTGATTCAAATCAGGAGCAGGTGCATATTGCAGATAATCCACAGCTTTTGTGCCTAATGCAGACGCAACACTCGGTACACCCTTCATCTTTGAAGCAAATTCAGGAATATACTTCATTTTCTGATCATGCACAGCCATCAGTTCATCAAACAATTTCTTATACTCTGCTGAATTACGATCCTTAATCTGACTCATCAAACCTGTAAGAATCTTCTGTGCATCGGTATAAGTGTAATATCTCAGTGTCGGACAATCTTTCAGAACTGCCATACAAGGAGCGTAAGCATCCTTGAAGTTTTTCGCTCTTACTGCCTCATGCGAGATACTACTATTGGCATTACAATCACTTTGTGCGAAAGTGCTGGTTACTCCACCCGAAAGGAGCAAAACAGCGACAAGCGTTTTAATTTTCATTGTATTTAAATTTTAGTTGTTATATTGTCTATTTTCACCATTCAGCATTAATCAACTTTCCGCTTGAAGAACCAGCGTTCATTGAAAGTTACTCCAACACAGATACGCAACGTATTTTCATTCAGGAATGCGGCTGTCTTGCCTTCGGTTCTTACATACTGGGCCGAAAGGCTTAACACAGAACGCGTACGCGGAATGGGAAGTCCGAAACCGGCAGTTACCCCATATTCGTCAGCGGCACGCATACCGTTTATTTTATAATAAGGTTGGGAATAGTAAGCTCCCAAACGATATTTTACATGTGCCAAGTAGCTCCTTCCCATAGGGTTTGGAAGAAATTCAGCGCCTACAGCAATCTTGGTACGGTTACAGAAAGCATTTTTCTCATTCATATAAGTAACTGAGCTCCATTTTTGAAAAGTAAAGTCAGCTCCTACTGTCAAACGCTTGTCATATACATAGCTGAGGCCTATGCCAAAACTCATCGGACTACCAAAAGTAACAACCGTATCCCGGGTGTTTACCGTAGCGCCCGTATTGTTGTCTCCCAACTGATCTTGCACATACGAATCGTTACTTAAATCATGTCCCGGCGAGAATACTACACCTAATGTAGCTTCATGTTTCTTTCCGAATACCTGCGTATACTGTGCTCCGATATCCAACTTATAGCTTTGTATAGATGTACCTGTTATCGTAGTCAGTGGCAAAGTAGACGAGTTTCCCGGAAATGTTATGGCTCTTGTGTGCGTTATATCTCCCCAAAAATATGAGATATTAGCACCGACAGAAAGATTTTTCAAGACTTTAAACCCTGCTCCTAAATATAGCTGATGCAATCCGCCGTCTCCATAATATTGCAACGCGCTGGATTGGGAAGGATAATCCGTATCTTCCCTGTATTCCGCCATACTATACCCTACATTCGAGTAAGGCAACAATCCCAAACTCATAGCAGCCCATTTTCCCAAACGAAATTGCATTGTAATATAGTCAAAACTGGAGTTTTTGGCATTTTGCTTTATCGTACCGTTACTGAAGTTCGTATTTTGCAGGGAGATACCGCCGTCAAAAATAAAAGTAAGCGAATCGATCGCCGTATAGGATGCCGGATTAGCGAAATTCACCTGATATTTATCCCGCAATCCGTATGCAATACCACCCATGGCTTTGCTATTACCTGAACCCTGGTCCGCCAATTGTCCGTATCCGTATCGTGTATAGGGAGAATTCGTATTATTTTGAGCGATTGCCGCTCCGGACAACATCATAAGCAAGAACACCAAGAGTGTTTGTCTATATCCTATCATTATTATAGTTTAAAATTCTATTTAATCCTTTCAATACTAAAAATCTGTCTGCAAAGATGATACTTTTTAAGTTTGTATCAAAAGAAAAATCATCGCCGCCCGTTAAAAAAACCAAAAGTTCAGGATATTTATGTTTCATCGCCGTTATGTACCCCGAAATTTCATATTCCATACCTTTCAGCACTCCTTCGCGCATTGCCGTATCGGTATCGCTGCCCAACGGCAGGCGCCGTCCCTCCCGAAGCACCAACGGAAGCCTTCCTGTGAACTCATGGAGCGCCCTAAAGCGCATCTGCACGCCCGGCGAAATATTTCCGCCATGATAACGTCCGGCGGCATCTATAAATTCATAAGTAATGCAAGTCCCGGCATCTATAACCAGAATATCCTTGCCGGGAAACTGTTCGTATGCGCCCACCACAGCCGCCATCCGGTCATATCCCAAGGTTTCGGGCGTTTCGTAAAGATTCTCCACCGGAAGCAATGTTTTTTCATTTAGCCACAACAATGAAACGGGTAAACCTTTCAGTTGTGCCGACACCCGTTCATTCAAATCGATAACGGTAGCCACGATTGCCTTCTCGACAGCATATTTCGCACATATATCCGACAGACATTCAAGCGTTTGATTAGAATCATAGAGTATTTCTACAATATCCTTATCTCTAAACACCGCTATCTTTGCAACGGTATTACCTATATCGATAATAAGATTCATTCTGCATATATTTAAAGCGGCGCAAAGATAACACTTTTTTCCTTTGTTCTACATGCATAAAAGAAAAAGGTTCTCCTATGACAATTGCTGTTTTAAGATTTAAAGTCTATCTTTGTAACGAATTACAAGATACACTCTTGATTAAATCAATGATAATAAAAAAGACAAATGAAGTTATCTCCATCGGTTTTCCGTTCACTTATTTTTCTTTTCTTCAGCCTGTCCATCGTCACTATGCAGGCACAAGAACCAAAAAGAGTTATTCCGGACTCTATACGTATCAGTCTGTTGACATGTGCCTCGGGAGAAGAAATATATTCCCTTTTCGGACATACGGCCATACGGTACGAAAACTATACCCGCGGCATTGACGCAGTATTCAATTACGGCATATTCAACTTCAATGCTCCCAACTTCATCCTTCGTTTTGCCTTGGGTGAAACGGACTACCAATTGGGAGTAACCGATTATGAACGCTTTGCCGCAGAATATTATTACCTGGAACGCGATGTCTGGCAACAAGAGCTGAATCTCACTGCACAAGAGAAAGGAAAGTTGGTTATGTTACTTGAAGAGAATTACCGCCCCGAAAACCGGATATATCGTTATAACTTCTTTTACGACAATTGTGCCACACGTCCGCGCGATTTAATAGAAAAATCCATTGACGGCACGCTGCAATACGCAGACGACATGACAGACTCTGACTCCGGCATTTCTTTCCGAGACCTGCTGCACAAATACAGCAAGGGGCATCCCTGGTCGCGTTTCGGCATGGACCTATGTATGGGCAGCCAAGCCGACAAAACCATCAACCGCAGACTGATGATGTTTGTACCTTTCTATGTACAAGAGTACTTCAACCAAGCCCGCATTGTAAACAAAGAAGGAGAAACACGCCCTTTGGTACTGAATGAAGAGAAAATAATAGTAACCGGCAACGAAGAAGCGGAACAGCCTTCCGACGGCTTTACCCCTATGCAGGCCGCCCTGCTCCTTCTTATACTGACCGCAGCCGCCACCATCTACGGCATACGCCGGAAGAAAACGCTTTGGGGAATCGATTTCGCGCTGTTCTTTGCTGCCGGAACGGCGGGATGTATATTGGCGTTCCTTGCCTTGTTCTCCCAACATCCTGCCGTCAGTCCCAATTATCTGCTGTTTGTGTTCCATCCGCTTCATCTTTTCTGCCTGCCCTGTATGCTGAACAGAGTGCGAAAAAGGAAAAGAAGCCGTTATATGCTGGCAAACTTTATTGTTTTAACACTTTTTATATTGCTTTGGCTCGTAATACCGCAAAGATTTCCGTTAGCAGTGTTACCTTTGGCACTTTGTTTGCTGATACGTTCTGCAAGCAACCTAATTCTCACATACGATAAGAAATAATGAAGAAAGGACTGATAACTTCCATACTCGCACTGACATTCGGCAGCCTGCAAGCCCAGCCACTGCCGCCATCTCCGAAACTGGTGGTGACGTTGACAATAGACCAACTGCGTACAGACTACATGGAAGCATTCTCGTCATTGTATGGAGAAAAGGGGTTTAAACGGCTGTTAAGGGAAGGGAAAGTATTCCGCCAGGCTGACTATTCTTTCAATGTCGCCGACCGCGCTTCTGCCATTGCCGCTCTCTACACGGGTACCACACCGTCCATGAACGGCATCATAGCCGAACGTTGGTTTGACCCCAAAACCCTGCGTCCGAAGAATTGTGTAGACGACTCCGCTTTCATGGGTAACTATACCGACCAGAACACCGCCCCTACCCAACTGTTGACTTCCACTTTTGCCGACGAACTTAAAATAGCCACTAAAAACGCCGCATTGGTATATGCCATTGCCCCCTTTCGCGATGCTGCCGTCCTTTCGGCCGGACATAGCGGTAACGGCGCATTCTGGCTGAATCACCAAACCGGCAAATGGTGCGGCACAACCTATTACGGCGAGTATCCCTGGTGGCTGAGCCAATACAACGACGGGCAATCACCCGACTTCCGCATCAAGGAGATGGAGTGGAATCCTCTTCACCCCATCACAAGCTATACATTCCTGCCCGAATGGCGCACCATCCCTTTCAAGTATAGATTTGAAATAGAAAAGGACAACAAGTACCGCCGGTTGATAACCAGCCCGCTCATCAACGATGAAGTGAACCGTGTGACAGAGGATTTGCTGGATAAAAGCAATATCGGCAAGGACGACATCACTGATTTGCTTGCAATCACTTATTATGCAGGCAACTACAATCACCGTAGCACGCAAGAGTGTGCCATGGAAATGCAAGACACCTACGCCCGCTTAGACCAAAGCATCGCCCGCTTGCTGGATATGCTGGAAAGCAAAGTAGGCCTGCAAAACGTACTGTTATGCATCGCGTCCACAGGATATGCCGACCCGGACGGAGCAGACATAGGCATCTACCGTATTCCCGGAGGAGAATTCCATCTGAACCGTTGCGCCACTTTGCTGAACATGTATCTGATGGCTACTTACGGTGAAGGACAATATGTAGAAGGCTTTTATAATCAACAGATATATCTCAATCATAAATTAATAGAGGAGAAGCAGTTGAATCTTGCCGAAATACAACAAAAGTCGGCAGAATTTCTGGTGCAGTTCAGCGGAGTTAACAAAGTATATTCCGCCTACCAACTACTGCTGGGTTCCTGGGCTCCGCAGATGGAGCACATACGCAACGGGTTCCATCGCCACCGCTCCGGCGACTTGATTATTGAAGTCTTGCCGGGCTGGACCGTTATGCAGGAAAACAGCAATGACAACCGCGTAGTACGCGCTGCCACCATAGCCACTCCCCTCATTCTTCTTGGCAAAGGAATAAAGCCGGAAATTATCCGCATGCCGGTTGCCATAGACCGCGTTGCTCCCACCCTATCGAGTGCGATGCGCATCCGCGCCCCCAATGCGTGCACAGCCGCACCGCTCAATTAAGGAACAAACTCCGCATTCTCCGTGGCAAGTCCTTAAAATAATCAGTGCAACTTTACATTATCTATTGCAAAATCAGTAACTTTGCACGCCATATAAACTTTAGTAAATAATAATAAAAACAAATACATAATGGGATTTAATGAATTTTTAAGCTCGATTTTCGGAAATAAGGCTACCCGTGACATGAAGGAAATAAAGCCGTGGGTAGACAAAGTAAAAGCCGCTTATCCGGAAATAGCCGCATTGGACAATGATGCCCTGCGTGCCAAAACCGAAGAACTGAAGGCATACATCCGTAACTCGGCAGCGGAACAACGCTCCAAAGTGGAAGAACTGAAAGCAAGCGTTGAAAACACGGAACTGGAAGAACGCGAAGAACTCTTTGCTCAAATAGACAAACTGGAAAAAGAGATACTGGATATTTACGAAAAAGCATTGGACGAGGTGCTGCCCGTTGCTTTTTCCATCGTAAAGGAAACCGCCAAGCGTTTCTCCGAAAATGAAGAAATCACGGTAACCGCTACGGAGTTCGACCGCCATCTGGCCGCTACCAAAGATTTCGTACGTATTGAAGGCGATAAGGCCATCTATCAGAACCATTGGGTAGCCGGTGGCAATGATACGGTATGGAACATGGTACACTATGACGTACAGTTGTTCGGCGGTGTGGTACTGCACAAAGGCAAGATTGCGGAAATGGCAACCGGTGAAGGTAAAACTTTGGTGGCTACCCTGCCCGTATTCCTCAATGCACTGACCGGAAACGGCGTACACGTGGTAACCGTGAACGACTATCTGGCAAAGCGTGACTCCGAATGGATGGGTCCTCTTTATATGTTCCACGGTTTAAGCGTGGATTGCATCGACAAGCACCAGCCCAACTCCGACGCACGCCGCCAGGCTTATCTCGCAGATATCACCTTCGGTACGAACAACGAATTCGGTTTCGACTATCTGCGCGACAACATGGCTATCAGCCCGAAAGACCTGGTACAACGTCAGCACAATTACGCCATCGTCGATGAGGTGGACTCCGTATTGATTGACGACGCCCGTACTCCGCTGATTATCTCCGGTCCGGTGCCCAAAGGCGACGACCAGCTCTTCGAGCAACTCCGTCCGCAGGTAGAACGTCTGGTAGAAGCACAGAAGAAACTTGCCACGCAATACCTTGCCGACGCCAAGCGCCTGATAGCTTCAAACGACAAGAAAGAACAGGAAGAAGGTTTCCTTGCCCTGTACCGCAGCCACAAGTGCTTGCCGAAGAACAAGGCATTGATTAAGTTCCTCAGCGAGCAGGGTATCAAAGCCGGTATGCTCAAAACCGAGGAAATCTACATGGAGCAGAACAACAAGCGTATGCACGAGGTTACCGACCCGCTGTATTTCGTAATCGATGAAAAGCTGAACAGCGTAGACCTCACCGACAAGGGTGTAGACTTAATTAGTGGTAACTCCGCCGACCCTACGTTCTTCGTACTTCCCGACATCACCGCCCAGCTCTCCGAACTGGAAAATGAAAAAGACCTGACGGATGAGGAACGCCTTGCCAAGAAAGACGCCCTTATGACCAACTTCGCCATCAAGAGTGAGCGTGTACATACCATCAACCAACTGTTGAAAGCTTACACCATGTTCGAGAAAGACGACGAATACGTGGTTATCGACGGTCAGGTGAAGATTGTGGACGAACAGACCGGACGTATCATGGAAGGCCGCCGCTACTCCGACGGCTTGCATCAGGCCATCGAAGCCAAAGAAGGTGTAAAAGTGGAAGCCGCCACACAGACCTTTGCAACGATTACGCTGCAAAATTATTTCCGTATGTATCACAAGTTGTCCGGTATGACCGGTACTGCCGAAACGGAAGCAGGCGAACTTTGGGACATCTACAAACTGGATGTAGTCGTTATCCCGACCAACCGCCCCATTGCCCGCAACGATATGAACGACCGCGTTTACAAGACCAAACGCGAAAAATATAAAGCCGTTATCGAAGAGATTGAGAAAATGGTGGCAGCCGGACGTCCTGTCCTGGTGGGTACTACTTCTGTTGAAATCTCCGAAATGCTGAGCAAGATGCTGACTATGCGCCATATCGAGCACAGCGTACTGAATGCGAAGCTGCACCAGAAGGAAGCCGACATCGTAGCCAAAGCCGGTTTGAGTTGCGCCGTAACCATTGCCACTAATATGGCGGGGCGTGGTACGGACATCAAGCTGAGCCCGGAAGTAAAAGCTGCGGGCGGTCTTGCCATTATCGGTACGGAGCGTCACGAATCGCGCCGTGTAGACCGCCAGTTGCGTGGTCGTGCCGGACGTCAGGGTGACCCCGGTTCATCCGTATTCTTCGTCTCTTTGGAAGACGACCTGATGCGTCTGTTCTCTTCCGACCGTATTGCCGGCGTTATGGACAAGCTCGGTTTCAAGGAAGGCGAAATGATTGAGCACAGCATGATTTCCAAGTCTATCGAACGTGCACAGAAGAAAGTGGAAGAAAACAACTTCGGTATCCGTAAACGCCTGCTGGAGTACGACGATGTGATGAACAAACAGCGCACCGTAGTCTACACCAAACGCCGCCACGCTTTGATGGGCGAACGTATCGGTATGGACATTGTGAACATGATTTGGGACCGTTGTGTCAATGCAATCGAAGCTCCTACCTATGAAGACTGCAAGATGGATCTTCTCCAGACACTTGCCATGGAAACTCCGTTCACGGAAGAGGAGTTCCGCAACGAGAAAAAGGAGAAACTTGCCGATAAGGCTTTCGATGCTGCCATGGAACTTTTCAAACGCAAAACCGAACGTATGGCACAAATCGCTTATCCGGTTATCAAGCAGGTATACGAGAATCAAGGACACATGTACGAAAACATCCTGATTCCCATTACAGACGGCAAGCGCATGTATAACATCTCCTGCAACCTGAAAGCTGCTTATGAAAGCGAATGCAAGGAAGTAGTGAAAGCGTTTGAGAAGTCTATCCTGCTGCATGTCATCGATGAAGCATGGAAAGAGAACCTGCGCGAACTGGATGACTTGAAACACTCTGTACAGAATGCCAGCTACGAACAGAAAGACCCGCTGTTGATTTACAAGCTGGAGTCTGTAAACCTGTTCGACACAATGGTAGACAAGATAAACAATCAGACAGTTTCCATCCTGATGCGCGGACAAATCCCAGTACAGGAACCGCAGGAAGTTCGTCAGGCAGCTCCCGAACAACGTCAGGATTTAAGCAAGTATCGCGAGCAAAAGCAAGACCTGACCGACCCGAACCAGCAAGCCGCCGCCCAGCAAGATACGCGCGAACAGCAGAAACGCGAACCTATCCGCGTAGAAAAGACAGTGGGACGTAACGACCCTTGTCCTTGCGGAAGTGGTAAGAAGTACAAGAACTGTCACGGAAAGAACGCGTAAAATAACGATTAGTGGTTAGAGATTAGCGATTAAGGGTTCATTGAGTACCAATCTTAATCACTAACCACTAATCGCTAATCACTATAATAAGAGCCTCGAACGGTTAAAAACTGTTCGAGGCTTTTATTTATTCAAGTAAAAGATTACTTTTGTTTTTCAGAACTAAGAATAAAAGACTATGACTAAATACTCTTATTACCTGTTACTGTCTTGTTTGATGTTTTTGGCGGGTTGCCAAACCGTCGAACCGCTTGCCATAGATTATATGTTACCGGCGGATGTAAGTTTCCCACCGAGTTTGAAACGGGTAGCCATTGTCAATAACATGCCTGAAGTTCCGGACAACAAGCCTATTCTTGCCAAAGAGAAGAAAAAAGACGATTTTGAGATAGCCAGCAAAACAGATTATTACAACGGCAATGCCGCTATTGCCACGGAATCCCTTGCCGAAGCCCTTGCCCACGAGAACTACTTCAACGAAGTGGTTATCTGCGATTCGGCCTTACGTGCCCACGATGTCACTCCCCGCGAAGGAGCGCTGTCACAAGAAGAAACAAACCGGTTGGTGCATGACTTGGACGTAGATTTCCTCATCGCATTGGAAAACGTACAGATACGCTCTGTCCGCAAAATAAAGTACATGCGCGACTGGGGCATTTATTACGGCACGGTAGATGCCCGGATATATCCTACTGTTAGGATTTACCTGCCCAACCGCAGTACCCCTATGGCTACAATCAACGCTAACGACAGCATTTTCTGGGAAGAAACCGGAAACGGTCCCTTTGTACAAGGCAACCTCATCAGTGAAGAAGAACTGATAAAACAAGCTTCTGATTTTGCCGGAACCATACCGGTAAAAAAACTGCTGCCGTATTGGAAAACCGCCAACCGCTATCTGTTCTGCGGCGGTTCCGTAAACATGCGCGATGCCGCCGTATATGCCCGGGACAAGCAATGGAACACAGCCATCGGGCTATGGAAGCAAACCTACGCCACCCAAAAAGGAAAGAAAAAGATGCAGGCAGCCTATAACCTTGCTGTCGGCTATGAAATGCAGGACAGTATTGCCGCCGCTCTCGACTGGGCGTTGAAAGCGCAAGCCGAAGCACGTATCGTAGACGACGTGGATAAAAAAGATTTGACTCACCTTGGCAAAGCGGATATCCCCTACTACGTCCTTACAACACTTTACGCCACCGAATTAAAGGAGCGGAAAGAAGGCTTATCGCGCCTAAATATGCAAATGCAGCGATTTAATAATGATTTTTAGTCAAATACTGTAAATGTAATTGTTTTTTTTATACCTTTGAACATCCATTAAGTAAAGAAAAGCAATTATGAAACTCAGTCAACCGGCATTATCTCTTCTCGAAGAAACTATCAAACAGGCAATCGGCAAGTACGCTTGCGGTTGTGAGCAGACAGTCGTTACGGATATCCACCTGCAAGCCAACCAAAGTTCGGGCGAATTTTCCATATTCGACGATGATGACAAAGAACTCGCCAGTACCACCATAGAAGAATGGATGACATACGAAGGCGATGATTTCTACGAAAACATGGAACGCATCCTGAGCAATCTGCTCTGCAACCTCAAGAACCGGGGTGCTTTTGACAAGCTGACCATCATGAAGCCTTTCTCTTTCGTATTGGTAGATGACGACAAGGAAACCATAGCCGAACTCTTGTTGCTGGACGATGACACCCTGCTGGTAAACGAAGAGCTGCTGAAGGGATTGGATGAGGAGTTGGATGCTTTCCTAAAAGACTTACTGGAGAAATAACGAATCATATACGAATCGTACAACGTACATAAAAGAAAGAGGTTGTGTCAAAACGTTGGCACAACCTCTTTTATATTTTAAG
>ERZ791800.477-NODE-477-length-34289-cov-52.441257_pt1 | contig 34289 bp, 42 predicted proteins | sample MGYA00510310_ERZ791800 | MGnify/ENA primary metagenome ERZ791800 (study PRJEB30046, sample SAMN00791954) | human gut metagenome | study: EMG produced TPA metagenomics assembly of the A metagenome-wide association study of gut microbiota in type 2... | reverse complement strand
TTACTGCATCGACAACTACTTCTTGAAGAATAAGGTGCCGAAAAGCAAGATAATCTCCCGTATGGAGACGGCAATGGTGCTGATAGATATTGCGGTAAACCTATTTAAGAACTTGTTTGATAACATCCAAAAGAAAATCGGCAAGGACTTGCGACCGATGTTCAGTGATGGCAACGCACTGGAGTTGCAACAAAATTGGAACAATGCCATGCAATCCGTCATAAACTCGGTACCAGGAATGCCCGACATTGACATCAACGATGATGCGGACAGCGTTCAGGCAGCAAAGAATATCGTAACGAAACTCTCAAACGAGAATATCTACAACCGCGCAGGAGAGTATGCGTTACAGTTAAACCCCGAATACAAACCAGAGGGTTACGGAGAATAGGCTAATATCAACCGCGCACGGGCTATAGAGCCGGCGCAAAAATACCAAAGTGGTTTGATATGATAGAATCAGGCGAGAAAACCGAGGAGTATAGGGAGATAAAGCCTTGGGCGGCTTAATGAACCCAAATATTAAACAATGAGTAGAGGAGAATAAGATTTCGCTAAATCGTTGAGTATCAATAAGTTAAACAAAGTTAGCAAAAAGTATTTTAAGCCTTAAACGTTTGGTCAAAAGTAAAAAAATGACTACCTTTACACCATCAAAAATAAATAATAACAATTTAAAAGATAAGAGCAATGAAGACAGACAACGTTTTAGAGCATTTCGCTGAAATGATGATTTCACGAATGCAAAAGATGAAGGCAGGAGATTGGAAGATGGGTTGGTTCACCACATCTTATGGTGGGAACCCTGTGAACCTTGGAGGGCGTGAATATAATGGAATGAACTCATTCTTCCTGTTCCTCTGCATGATGGACGAAGAAAGATTCAAATATCCTATCTTTGCTACCTTCAATCAGATAAAGGCATTAGGAGCTAGTGTGAACAAAGGAGAGAAAAGCTTCCCTGTTCTGTTTTGGTCCATTCAGTACAAAGACAAGAATGGAAACAAAATAACAGAAGACAGCTACAATGGAATGACTCGATCAGCCCAACTAGACTGCAAAGTCCAACCTTTCTTGAAGAGCTACAACGTGTTCAATCTCAGCCAAACCAACCTCGAAGAGATAGCTCCTAAGACGATGCAGAAGTTGAAGGAGAAGTTCAGTCTCAAAGATAAGGATGAGTTGCCGACAGACACGGCTGGTATGTACGTCAACGAGAAAATTGATGATATGCTCCTTTATCAGAAGTGGCTCTGCCCTATCCGCTACGACAAGTATTCAAGTGGAGCTTTCTACAGAGTTGGGGTAGACGATATTACAACACCACTTAAAAGTCAGTTCAAGAAGGGCAATACAGAGCAGGAGATATTCGAGGATGGACAGGAGTACTACTCAACCCTTCTACATGAAATGGTTCACTCAACAGGGCATAAGTCTAGATTGAATAGAGGGTTTGAGAATGAGAAAGGAGAAAAGGACTATGCAAGAGAAGAGTTGGTTGCGGAGCTTGGAGCAGCTCTTATCGGAAACGTCCTAGGCTTTAGCAGTCGCATTTTAGATAATAACGCTGCTTACCTAGATGGTTGGATCAGCAAGCTTAAAAAGCAACCAAAGTTCATCGTTTCTGTTTTGACAGACGTAAACAAGGCAGCTAAAATGGTATTAGAAATCGTGAACAAAGAAAAGGCACAATTACTAATGCCTGCATAAGATATTTTATTGCTCTATCTAAGGCGGTATAAGCGAATTTGCTTGTATCGCCTTTATTCATACTATCAAAAACGCAAAAAGCCTTCTAGACAAAAATAAACATGTAAATTCCCAGTTAAATATATTTGTTGATTAAATATTTTTAGTATCTTTGCGACAAAAGTAGTAAAGATATGAACATCGAAGAAATACTCAAGAAAGCTGATACTATCAGCCAAAAAATAGAAGAGCTACGCCGAAGGACTATCAAGGTCCCTTCGTGGAGTTACCTCTTGAGCCTTTATGAGCCAGAGAGTCATAAGGTAATGACAGACACCGTAAATCTTAGAGATAAAGATAATGGTGAAAAATCATCTCGTATTGCAGTTGCTCTTGAAAAGCTGCTCACGAATAGAATGACAGAATTTACCTTCTCTATACCAGTTAAGAGAAAGTACAATACTCCCGAAAATGATATTCAGAGGGAAATCCAAAAAGCGTTAGAAAGAATCTACGATTGTGCTCATATTGACAATATGAACTACAAGCGCGGACTAGCATATTTCGCAAGCTGTGAAATCTTCTCTATCTGGTATTCTGTCAAGAAGCCAAACACTCAATATGGCTTTGAGTCAAACTACAAATTGAAGTGCAAAACCTTCTCCCCTATGGACGGAGTAAGAATGTACCCAATCATTGATGAGTATGATGATATGCAAGCTATGTCGTTTGAATACGATAAGATTGTGTCAGATAAAGAGACAATAACATTCTTTGAGACCTTCACTGAAAACTATCATTTCATTTGGAAGAAAAGCAATCTCGGTGAAATGTGGGAGGAGGTAACTGCACAGGTTGATGAGGATGGGAACACTAAAAGTGGCGAGGAAATCATTATTCATAAGATTCCTGGAGTATACTTGCATCGCCCTCATGCCATCTACGAGGGGCTTGATAATATCCGAAGTGAGTTCGAGTACAATATCAGCCGCAATAGCAACGTGATTGCATATAATGCTGCACCTATCGCAAAAGTCAAGGGTGGTATAATCGGAGAGGAGAAGAAGGGGCAAGGCTTCCGTATTTGGAGAGTTGAGAATGATGGTGATATATCTTACGTATCTTGGGACCAATCACAAGAAGCGGTCAGCGGTCAAAACAAAACCCTTCTCAACTTATACTGGATGCTTTCGCAAATGCCGGATATTAGTTTTGAGAATATGAAATCTCTTGGCAATATTGGCTACGATGCTAGACAGACTTTGCTCACCGATGCACATTTGAAGGTTCGTATGGAGTCTGGAGCTTTCAAGGAGTTCTTTGAACGAGAGTTCAATGTAATCAAGGCATTCTTGAAGGTAATGAATCCAAAATGGGAAAAAGAGATAGATAACGTCACCTGCGAACACGTCATCACTCCTTACATACCTAAGGATGAGAGCTATGACATCACCATCAGACAAAAGGCAAATGGTGGAAAGCCAGTAGAAAGTCAGCTCGAATCCATCATTAAGCTTGGGCAGTCGCAAGACCCCCAGCAGACGATGGAGGATATTCAGAAGGATGAACTTAAAGCGGCAGCAGTACAGCAGTCTGCTTTTGCAATGGGTGAACAAACAATATAAACACAATAAAACTGCACAAGTTATGAAGAAGAAAATTGCAATATGGCTATTTAAGTTAGCTAGAAGACTCTATCCTATCAGTGTAACTGTCTTCGAACAGAAAGAAATTCTAGAACCAAAGGTATGCGCTAAGGCTTATATTATCGACAAGAATTACATTCGCCATTACAAGCGAGACCATCACATCAAGTCTATGAGAGAAGCCCTTCGTGAGATAACAAAGGAGACCATCGTACAGGCAAAGAAAGATGTACTCAACGCTATCGAATCCAAGATCATGAAGCAGAGAGTATATCAGAAGGATGGCAAGACGATTGTAGAGGTAAAAGTTAATTGTTATGTCTCCAAAGAAGAAGGTTAAATCTATTCCAAAAGGACCTCAGTTCTGCAAATTATGTGCCCACGTTATCAATCCACGTAATCTTAGTGTTACAGGAGAACCAACGTTGGGCACTTGCCCTTATGAGGAGTTTGCTATCCTCTATCAAAGGGAATGTGCAAACGAGCATTATAAGCCGAAATAAATGAGACCAAATATTCCCAATCAAAAGAAAGCATACGATGCTCTGAACAGACGCTTAGTTAACTACGTAGCACAAGTTCAGGGCATTTATGATAGAATCGCTAGTCAAGTAGCTACGGCTATAGATGGTGTAAGTTATGATGGTTCTACGGAGTTCTTATTTGCGGACTACCCCGAATTAAAACAAACCATCAATGGCATTATGACTAGTTATGCTGCACAGATGAATAACCTCATCTATGCAGGAACCACCAAGGAGTGGAAAGAAAGCAACATCATGCAGGACCTACTTGCAAGAAAGGTGCTTCGTGCTTATGATTTTGAGAAGGGCGGTAATAAGTATAATAGGTATTTCCAACCTAATTCAGATGCCTTGAAGGCTTTCCAAGAAAGAACGGACAACGGGCTAAAACTCTCTCAGAAGATATGGAATCAGTCGCAAGCCTTGAAAAAGGAGTTGGAGCATACCATATCAACTGCAATAGAAAGAGGACAATCAGCTGTGGTTCTCAGTAAGCGAATCAGTAAGTATCTGACCGACTACCCAGCATTAAAGGCTGACTATACTGAAAAGTTCGGGAAAGCATCCACCTGTAGTAATTGCCAGTATGCTTCCATACGTTTGGCAAGAACTGAGATAAATATGGCTTACCGAAAGGCAGAGCAGACACGTTGGCAACAATTCGACTTCATCCTAGGTTATGAGGTGAAGTTGAGCAAACGCCATCCTGCACCCGACATCTGTGATGATTTGAAGGGAAAGTACCCAAAGGATTTTGTGTTCTTGGGTTGGCATCCTAACTGCATGTGTTATGTTGTGCCTATAGTGATGAGTGATGAAGATTACTATGGTTCTCCTTCTACTCAGAAGTCAGCTATGATTACTCGCACACCGAAGAACTTCAACAATTGGGTACGCAATAACCGTAGTCGAATCGGGAAAGCTGAAACACTTCCATACTTCTTGAAGGATAACAGAAAATATTGGCATCTGTCCATCGAGGACGCGGCTAAGTATCGCCATGCTGACAGAGACGAAAAAGCCATAAAGCGTGCTTGGAAGAATAGAGAACTATTCGAATACAATATAGATGTAGGTAATTCTGATATAGCCATATTAAGACGAAAAGCTAAAGCCTATGATGTTGATATATCGGGTTTTGAAAATTTCATCGCTACATATCAATTCAAAGAGAGCTTCGGAATGATGACTAGTAGTGAAAGTTCTGTGTTGTTAGATATGTTCGATAAGTATAATGATAAGGTTTTTCAAGCTGTTAAGTCTTTAGGCAGGTCAAAAAAAAGTTATCTGTCTAAGTTTGATTATAGTTATGATTTCGGAGATTGGAGGGATAGTGTAGCTAAAAAGTTTGCAAATATCACCCCTACGCAGTTCGAGCCAGTGAGCAAGATAAAACCAAAGTTGAAGGCTACCTATGACAAAGCTCGTAAGGAACTGCACGACCTTCGCACAATTCCGTTGAAACCAAAGAAGCTCATAGAAGATTTCGATGATTGGGAATTAGAGATTGCTTTAGACGACCAGGAAGCAGTAATGGCAGGAAAGAAGCTCATGCAAAATCTGTATGGACCAAACATTGATTACGTCGTTTCTTGGAGAAGAGTTGTGTCGGCTTATAAATCAGAAGGCTGGGGTAAGGCTTATGAGGTCTTTCTTGATGAGTATCATAACGGATTGAAGGAAGTTATGGAAGCGGCAACACATTTAAACGAATTGAGAACGGCAGATTTGAGTATTATTCCGGCAAAATGGATTCCTCGCTTCAATGATTACATCAAGACTATAGAAACTGCAGGAATTGATGTCCGAGGTTACGAAAGAGTTTATCGTGAGATAGAGGGTGCGTACAACATCTACAAACTGGCTTCGGACAAAGATTTGATAGCGTATGGCTTAGATAAGTTATCCTTTAACACTCCTCATACCATCGTGGAAGGCTTTAGAGGTATAGGGATGAGTCCTACTAAATGGCTAGGAAAGAAAGAGTTCTACGATAGCTTTGACAAGTTTGTTCCTTGTATCAGCCTTAGCGGAAACCAAGCCTATTATTGGGACAAGTATAAGCATGTTAGAATAGACTTCGATGGGCATAAGGAAAGATTCGCAAAATCGGAATGGTATCGAAAGGGTCTCCAATATCACGAATACGGACACGCTAAAGCCGCATTGCAAGGTAATTGGGAAAATAGCAAAGGCTTCAAAGACCTGTTCAAGAAATTCTATGATGATTATAATCAACCATCTAATTTCTATCAAGATAGTAGGGGAAAGACAAGATGGAATATTGAAGGAAAATATTGGGAGGTAAAATACAAGTATGGTGACCCAAAGAAGGATGTTGATGAGCTATTCGGAGCGATAACCGATACTCTTCAAGCTTTAAGCAAAGATAAGTTTAGAATAGATGGAGCTGGGCACGATTGGGACTATTTTGCTAATAGCGAGTTCTCATGTATAACGGAGATTATAGCTCACCTAAGCGAAAATTGTTGGTCTCACAATAAGTATTTCAAAATGGCATTACCAAGGCTTTATAACGAAGCTATGGCTCTATACAAGAAGTTTTATAAGGCTAACTTACCAACCAAAAGATAGGTAGTAGAATTAAGGTTCTACTACCCATCCTACTTTGTTTTCTAAAGGTCCAACAGCTGATTCGTTATCTACGTAATAGAGTTTGAAATCTTGACCTGTCTTTAAAGCTTTTCGCACAGATGCCATAATCGTCGCTTTGCTTATGCCTTTATAATTGCAATCTCTAATTGCACTTAGCACGGCACACTTTTGACCGATGTAAATGTCTGTTCCTTTGTAGTAATTAACTACTTGTTCATCTGTAAGTTCGTCCACGGACTTAACAGAACATTGTTTTAGATATTCCCGTATATTCATGTTGCAAAGATAACTAAAGAAATTCAAACAAGTAAGCTTAAAATGTGAAAGTTATGAAATTTAATAAAATCTCCATATACAAATATCAAAAGTTAGCCAAAGTTAAACTATTGATTATCAGTAAATTACAAGTTCTAAAATTTGGTCAATTCAAAAAAAATGACTACCTTTGCAATAGATAATTAAAACAATAACAACTTAAAGTTAAAGAGCAATGAAAAAGAAAGATATTTTTAAATTTGGTAACGATGCTTTAAATAAGCAATACAAGGAGTTCTTAGCAAAGTTAGATAAACAGAACTATACTTATATTTTTGTTCAGAACTTAATGATAGAACTTAAAAACGGCACATGGGTTTCTTTGAATCTTGATTTCGCTTCTGACGCTGTTAGATTTAAAGCTTGCGTAGTAATGAATCATAAAGCGATAGAGAATATCCAAGATTTGGATTTATATACCGCTAAAAACCCTACGTTTTTCTACGAAAACACCTTGGATGAAGCGTTTAAGAAATTGGAACTTAAATATGGAAAGCTTGATAAGTAATTAGGTTACGATGTAAATATAAGAGCAATGAGACAGTTAGAATTTGAACAGCGAGTAGGAATGTCGGTAAATGCTACCGAGTACGCTTCCATTGAGAATGTATATATGGCAAGCGACCTTGATAAGGATGCTTTCTGTACCCTTTGGAAGAAGATGAACTTCAAAAGAGTTGCAAGAGCTAGAGAAGAGAAATCAGCTAAGTTGAAGGAGCAAATGAAGAAGGAACAGCTATTCGACATATTGAACAAACCATACGGCAAAAACGAGTTTGGTACGCTAGCCGATAACTTCTACAGCAAAAGTGAAAAAGCTGTACTAGAAAGCATCGGAATCCACATGCAGCAAGAAAGAAATGGCATTCCATACTTTGTAAGCGTAGCATCTGTATTGGTTGATTTACGCAAATATTTGAAAGTCGCATAAGAAGGAAATGGTAGGGCTAACCACCCTACCTCAATACGATAAGAGCAATGAATACGATAAAAACGTTTATTCCATCAGAGTCAGTTGACGCATTTAAGAAGTTCGCTGAGAAGACAAAGCGCAATGTAGAAGGTTTCGACTACACCATTAGTAACCCACGAAAAAAGTTATTCCGTCATGCGGTAGTAGAAGATTGTCAAACCATCATTGGTAAGTATTGGCATGACATCTGTGACCTCACCATCAATATGCCAGACGAAAGTAATTGGAGATTGCTGGCCACATATAAGAATGGAGCCTTTACTCCTGCTGATACAACCAAGGAGTTGGTATTCAAGATTAAGTAGCATGGAGCTGATTACGGCAAATGCGACCTATGTGGTCATTGGTGTAACAACGCATACGTTATCGAGAATACACAAACGGGCGATGAACTGCAAGTAGGTTGCGAGTGCATAAAAAAGTTCGGATTGAAGTACATTGACTTTCTCTCAGACTTTACACGCAAACTTTATGAGACCTACGACCACACCATCAGATATGCCACCGATGATGACTATGGAGACCTTATCCCAATTTGGGGTGGTCCTAAGGATAGTAGATATACGGATGCCATCTTGAAGAATGACATGATCGCCATGTGCAAGGCTCAGTATGACGAGTGCCCCGTTTACAAGAAAGGCTATTACGCAAATGGTCACTATTACCCATCAGAAACAATCGCCAAATTAGAGGAAATAAGAGATTCTAAGAAGTTTACGGTTGACACCTCATACATTACAAAGGTCTGCGATTTTGCGCTATCTAAAGAGCCTAAATCGCAATTCGAGGTTGAAATGCAGAAAGTAGCAAAAGACTACTACACATTCTCGGAGCAGTTCGTTTATGCTTTCTTCCTGGTGAAGAACTACGAGGATAGCTTAAAAGGTGGTATTGATGCAATCAAGAAAGGTATGCAAGTCAAGGTAGTCGGTAAAGTCATTCAACAGCGCACAGAGCAGTCTTACTACGGAGAAATGGTCACAAACACCATCCTTACTAAAAACGGAATAGTCTGTGAAAGGGTTGGCAAAATACCAACTGCACAAAAAGATGGCGAGAAGACCACCGAGTTCTATGCTATCGTCAAGGGTGTGTTCAATGGAAAGGTTTGCCTAGACAGAGCTACTAAGAATCCAAAGAAAGGAATCGAAGTAAAGGAGATTTAGTTATGGGCGCATTCAACATCAACACCTATTATGGCTGTGAAACTTGCGAAGCAGCCAACGAATATGGTAATGGTTGCAAGCATGGTCTATTATTCCCTGTCCTGCTTGTGATAGCTAATAAAAGGGAATGCCCAAATTATAGATTTCAAAGAAAGGAATAGTATGTGTTATAAAGACAGAATAGAATTAGAGCGACTTTTAGGTGATTTTGTAACAGCTCCTAAAAGCCATCTATCAGAAAAAGAGGTAAAATTGCTAAGAAAAGCCATGCGACTTATTGGTAGAGAAAATAAGAGATACGCAGATTTATACATGTAAATACGAAACGATATGAAATTGCAGGTTTATTTCTTATACAGAACCGATGAGCACCTATCTACAGATAGCAAGGAATTGCTCTTTATCGGTAACCTTCCAAATTGCATAAAAGCAGCAAGGAAGTTTAATGCTACAGATACTCAGATTAATGAACTTGGGTATCATAAGCAAAGTCAACTTAACAATGTGGGTTACGAGTTTATGCTAGAACAGCATACCCTTAACGAATATATAGTAGAACCATAAAATATACGATTATGAAGATATACAAATTGATATGGTATCTCTACACAGAGGACCAACTTAAAGAATCCCTCATCACAGATAAGGAAGTTGCAGAAGCACGTTATCAAGACCTCAAAAAGGCTCTTTATCGTGGATGCTGGTTATCCCTATCAGAATTAGTTGAAAACGAAGACCACGAACTAGTAGAGGGTGAAGGTCTTCATTATAACGACATTTAAAAGTTAGAGCAATGGAACAGAAGTTATTAGATTTGATTATAAATATAGGACAAGTTAGAGGTTGGGCTGTAGATGTTACAGATAATGGCAATGACCTTGCCTACATCTTCTTTCAGCGTTATTCTCCTGCTGGTCAAGATTTCAACATGTCAATCGAAATGCCAAACAATGACCCGAATGAGTTTTTGAAGAACCTCGATGATTACTACGAGAACTTCGATCCAGATAGTGAAGCCCTAAACTGGTGTGACAAAGAAGGTCATGGTATAAATGGAGCACCCAAACGCTTGAAGGATATTATCATTGATTTCGAGGAAATCGAAAAGGAAATCAAAGAACTCCTAGAAGTGTTCAATCTTCAAATAGAGGAGCTAGAAAAAGCTGCCATTCACAAGGTTAAAGTGCAAGTAACCGAATACCTGCAAAAGGTAGTGGAGGTTGATGCCATCAATGGCAGTGACGCATGCGATAAAGTCGAAGAAATGGTTAATGGATCAGAAATCATCTTGACAGCAGACGATTTCACAACAAGAAAGGTTGAGCCTTATGAAGATAAGTAAAACTGCACAAGCTGTGCAAAAGCTAAAAGATGGAGATTTGAAAGGAGCACTCTCCATCTTTTCTACTTTTAAGTATGATTTCACAAGGGATGAACGTAGAATCATGCGAATTGCATACGAAACACTTTGCGGACATGGCGCTTTCTATCAATCATTAGGAATTGATGCTGGTCAGATGATAGCAGATGCAATAAGTATACTATACGATAAGTATCTAAGTATCAATAAGTTAAACTAAGTTAGCAAAAAGTACTTTATACTCAAAACGTTTGGTCATTTGCAAAAAAAATGATTACCTTTGCACTATCAAAAATAAATAATAACAATTTAAAGATAAGAGCAATGAAAGAGTTATTAGAAAACATAGGTAACTTTAATGGATGGAAAGGAAACATCTGTCTTTACTTCCCCAAAAAGAAGGTTAGAGAATTAAAGCGTTATGGAATAACAGAAGATATGGATATAAAACAAGCATATCTTAAAGTGAGTAATATTAAAAACATATAACTATTATAGAGCAATGAAACTGATTACGAAAGAAATTAAGAAGAGACTGGAAAAATATCCTCTCTACTCACAGGATGGTAAAAAGGAAGAAGCCATCTGTCAAGCAAAGTTCTTCCTTTGTGTTGGTGCATGGTCTTGGTTCATATTGGAAGCAGACCTAGAGAATAATATCGCCTACGGAATCACTATCAATGGAAGTGGTGAAGGCGAGTACGGCTACACAAGCTTAACCGAGTTGCAGGGGCTAACAACTAAGTTAGGCTTAACCGTAGAGCGAGATATCTCATTCTCCCCTACTCCACTAAAGGATATTAATAACGAATATCTAAAGAAGTTTCTTAAGAAAATGTACGCTTGAAAATAATTTCTCACTTTTTCGAGAAGTTATTTGTTGATTAAATAATTTTATCTATCTTTGCAAAAAGTTACAAAAGGAATGAAGATTTATACATCATACTTCTCAAATGGAGCTAAGTTGGCAAAAGCAGACGTTATGATGGTCGGCATAGCCCTCTACCCTCCGAAATGGTTTACAGGATTGTCAAACAAGTACGTGTCGCCATCATGGGACATTCTTCATAACTCCAAATCGGAAGAAGATTATGTACAACGTTTCAATTCTGAAATATTGGCTCATCGGGACCCAAAAGCATTTCTCTCCGCAATAGAGAAGATGGCAAACGGAAAAGATGTAGCTCTATGTTGCTTCGAAAAGCCAGATGAGTTTTGCCATCGCCACCTAGTGGCAAAATGGCTGAATGAAAAGCTGGGATTACAGGTCGAGGAATTTGGTATTTCCAAAAATCCTGTTTACTTGGAGCAAAGCTTATTTTAAGCATTTCTACCATCAAAATATACCAACTAGGGTTGACGGCTCGGAAAGACGAGCATTTTTGCGTGTAGAGGATATTGTTATTATAAGCGGAGATAGCTCAGTTAGCAGAGCGCAGTGATACCATCATTGAGGTCGTTGGTGCGATTCCATCTCTCCGCTCATGTTTTTTTGCGGATATAGCTCAGTTGGTCAGAGCGTCACATTCCCAATGTAAAGGTCGAAGGTTCGAGTCCGTCTATCCGCTCTATTTTGTAGAATAAAAATAAAAGAGCATGAAAAGTTGCAGAGACATACAAGAAAGAACATTCGGTATTGAAATAGAAATGTGCAATCTTGAAAGGTCTAAGGTATCTCTACCCGAAGGCTATTCATGGAGTAAAGATGAGCAAATTTACAATACAGACGGTTCTACAAATAAGTCATTTGGAGGAGAGGTAAACACCCCACCTATACATCTTTGCTGTCTGAAGGAATTGCACGACCTCCGTTCCGTATATGAATCAATGGTTGCCGCAGGCGGTAAAATTAAGTGGAGTATTGATACCCATGTACACATCTATGCAGGAGATCTATCCGTAAATCAGATAAAGAAAGTATTTTTGTTCTTCTATGTCTGCTATCCATACTTCAAGAAATATGCTCATATCTCAGATTGGGATGAGCTGGTATTCAATGCGCAGCCAGTTCCTACTGAGAAGTACTTCGAAGGTGTAAAAAATGCGCAGACGTTTGATGAATTACAAAATCTCTTCACTAATCAGTCCAAGAAGGGCTTTATCCGTCATGCGGTAAATATCTCGGCATACTTCAAGACAAAAACGATAGAGTTCAGAACGTTTCATGCAACTGATGATTTCTATAGAGCTATGGAGTGTGTGTATTCAGCATACCGCATATTCTATTACGCTATAAGCAACGAATTGGAAGACTACCAAACAATTACATCATACCAGCAGTTTTGTGAGGTTACAGGACTTAAATATGACGCTCCAGACGAGTTATGCCCTCTTCTATATCAAGGAAATCCATATAATGCCATCGAAACGTTTATGACAGCACCATTAGCTTACAATTCTGAAATGGTTTCAGCTCTGTATGATGCTGTTAAAGCTAACGGACACAAGGAAATCTGCATAGTTAATGGTTTCATGTATTACTATGAGTTGTTCTTCCTTGATAAGATGGAGGTGTCTATATATTGCCAAGATGCCTACTGCTACCTCCTCTATATGTTGGCAAATGGTAAGACGTCACTCACATATAAGGATAAGCTAGCATGGCTGGAGGACTATAACAATCCGACACCATCAAGGCAGCTAGCTTTGGCTCTTTATGCCGTGAAACTGCAAAAGTATTTCATGAGCGAATCGGCAAGAAATAGTGCTGTCTTCGAAGCATTGAAAATTAAGGCAAGGGAGTCTATAGAGAAGACAGAAGAAGCAAATGAGCGATTGATGAGATTGCTCACTACATGTGACTTCCATGTCGGAACACTGGAAGAAGCTATCAAGAACAAGAAGGTTATCTTCTTCAATTTCGGAAGAATGGAGAAGAAGCAGAAAAGAGCATTTAAACTCATTTCAGAGAATAGTGATTTGAATCTAGACTTTACTGTCGAAAGTAACGACTATTATAACCTAGTGGAAAGTATTCCGAGTGATAGCTATTTCTATTATTTCAGCAATAGCCCTTATCTGAGAAATCTGCATAAGATAGCTATGTGGAATAATTCAAGTGGGGAAAGACGGTCAGCAGGAAGGTTCCTCTATTGCAACAAACCAACTGCACAAAATAATGCAAGCACATCGTATTCTTCATACAGAATCGAATGCAACGAGATTGTACCTCCCGATGATTTGGAGATTACAGACGCAAATAAGTTAAAGATTGAACGAGTAAACCCTTCGTTATTACATTGTTTACAGAAGAAGTACATCAAGAAGGTGGACCAATGTAGTATCTGCACCTATGCTTTTGTGGTGAAATACGACAAATATACTCTAGGTGGATTTGGCTTTACGTTACCTCAGCACAAGGGTTATGATTTATTTCAGTTGACTGACTTCTGTACAAATAATGCTATTCCTAGATTGAGCAAACTCATCCTTTACAGCATTCAATCTGTTGGAGTCCAAAGATATTTGAGCAGAAGAATGCACAAGCTTTGCGAGAAAGTAATCTCATGCGCTTATACCCATAAGCCTGTGAGTATGAAATATCGAGGTGTGTACAAGAAGGTGAAGGAGCACTGCACATCATCTTATCTTGCTTACGAAGGAACACTTGGGATATACCCTACGAATAAGGAAATCATTGAAAAATATCAAAAATCGTTGAAGAATGGAAAATGAAGATAGATGGAAATACGCAAAAGTTGATATAAACCTCATAGATGAGCTAGAAATCAACGCAAATGAAATGTCTGGGGAAGACTTCGCTCAACTGACAGACAATATCGCTAAATCAGGATTGAGTAGTGTACCTACCTGCATCAAGAAGGAAAATGGCAGATACATTATGATCAGCGGCAATCATCGTTTGAGAGCCTGCAAGAAACTGCACTATAAAATGCTTGGCATCTTGTATGTAGAAGAGAGCGAGATTACAAATGATGAAGCTATTGCTATTGAATTGTCTCATAACTCCCTTCATGGTGAAGCCAATGTTAGCATCTTGAAGAAGTTGTTTGCGTCAATTCAATCTATCGACTTCAAAAAGTTTGCCCATGTGAATATTGACGAGATTAAGCCAATAAGCGCAGAAGGTATAGATGTATATGCCGTGCAGGAGAACTTTGTGTTCACCATCATCCTCTACCCTAGCTCATTTGCTAGTCTGGACACATTATATGGAGACATTCGTGAGCAAGCACGCAAAAGCGATGCTCTCGTTCTAGCTTCCGAGGAGGATAACGAGAAAACCCTGCTTAAGATCCAGCAGGATATTGGTAAGGAGTTTGGTATAAAATCTCCTAGCATCACATTTGCCAAGTTGCTAGAGTTAGCTAGTGAACGTTTAACCGAAATAAAGGAAGGAGAAAAAGAAAATGATTTGGGTAATAATGACAGCGAGCGATAAGGACTCGTATGTAACGCAACGCAATCAAAACTTCATTAAAGAAGCACTAGGGACAGATAATGTTACATTTGTCAATGTGCAGCAAGATGAAGATTCACTTAACGACTTAAAGATAAGTGAGAAAGACATCGTAATAGCGCAGACGAGAAATGGAATTGTCCTTGATAAGATAGGAGAGCTTAAAGCAAAGAATACGTCAGAAAGTTCTAGAACGATTGTCTTGACAAAAAACAAAGAAGTTCTCAAAGAAGAACTTTACAGACATGGTATCTCGTTCCCGAAATCATATAGCAAGAATGATTTAAGGGATGATTATATGTATTTTGTCAAACCATTAATGGGTGAAGACTCTAATATGGTTGACAACCTTTCGGTTTGCAAAAATGCTGAAGAGGTGAGAAAGAAAGTTGAAGAGATAGAAAGTATGGGTGATGTTGCTATCATCGAAGACTTTATTGCAGGAACTGAATGTACTGCGGCTTGCATTGTCAATCAGAAAACAGGAGACGTTGACGTATATCCTATTTTTGTAGAATTGACAACGCCATATAATATACTCACTCATGAAGCAAAGATGCAGGAAGAGGAGGTATGCAGGGTCTGTAATCTAGAAGCAGTAAAAGAAACTGCACGGAAAGTGTGCAAGGTTTTGGGGATTCAACATTATCTCAGAATAGATTTTAGGATTTATTCAACAGGCGTTCCGTTCGTTATAGATTGCAACCTATTTCCAGGTTTAGGTCCAACAGACCATTTTGCCAAATGTCTGTTGCTAACAGAAAATATGTCTTACATAGACGCTTTGAAAGCAGTCATTGCATCTGCAAGTTAGAAAGGCTGATTATGACAAAGGTGAGAAGAACGGAATGGAAAAAGATTGCTGCTGCTTACGAAAAGAAGGGTGGCAACATGGCTGCTACGGCAGTAGCTTTGGGCATTACACGTCAAGCCTTATACAACTGGAGAAAAGAGGATGAGAAATTAGCCAAGATGTTGGATGATATAGATGAAGGCATTCTTGACTTTACGGAAAGCAAGTTGATAGAAAAGGTGAACGAAGGCAATCTAACTGCAATCATCTTCCTTCTGAAAACGAAGGGCAAGAAGCGTGGTTATGTCGAGCAAGTAGATAACAGATTAGTAGAAAATCCGTTCGAGGAGTTAATGAAGGAGCTTCCCGATGATGATTAGAAAGGAGGAAAAATGGGGATATAAGCAATGATACGAGAGTAATGAGAACTGGAAGTTTCTTATGCAAGACGTATTATAAATAAAAGATAGGAATATTTCACAATAAATAGGAATGAGGAAGAAAGGATATTACGAATACGACCCTGTTATCTATCCAAGAATGTTATGTGTCGCTATTGGCATGAGTCAAGAAGACGCTAATAAGTGTTTCGAAGGTAGAAATGGCGAGGTTTTGAGTGTTGATTTCTCTGATTCTGACGCAATAACCTACGATAGCGTTAGAGAAAAGGCGAATAAGAAATTTTGTTCGTTTATTAATTTTGCAAGCAAGGATTCTATGAGGATGGGGGTTTGTTGCCATGAAGCTTCTCACGCCTGCGATGCCATCGAAGATGCTATTGGTATGGAGCATGGCGGCGAGCCTTCTGTCTACCTGATAGGCTGGATTGCGTCTTGCATCAACAAGGCTCGTTTGGGTATTGGTGATTTCGTTGAAATTAAGGATAGAGAAAAATAATATTATAAAGAAGATGTCTGAACAGAAAGCTAAAAAAAAAATGATTGCATGGCGCAATGATTGGTGTCTCTTCGCCAAAGAAGTCTTGAAGGTTCGCCTTGACGAAGAGCAAAAGGCTATATTGCGTTCTGTTCAAAAGAACAAAATGACAACGGTAGCCAGTGGAACTGCAAGGGGTAAGGACTTCATCGCTGCCGTAGCCGCTTTATGTTTTCTATACCTCACTCCTCGCTTCGGCAAGGATGGTAGTTTGGAAAAGAACACCAAGATTGCCCTTACAGCACCGACAGGAAGACAGGTAACAAACATCATGATACCAGAAGTGGCACGTCTATACAAAAAGGCAGGCTTTCTGCCTGGTCGTTTACTGTCGGATGGTATCAGAACAGATTACGAGGAATGGTATCTGACAGGTTTCAAGTCTTCTGCCGACAACACAGAGGCTTGGTCGGGATTCCATGCTGTAAACACCATGTTCATCGTAACAGAAGCATCCGGTATCTCGGACACCATCTATAATGCAATCGAGGGTAACCTGCAAGGAAACTCTCGATTGCTATTGGTGTTCAACCCAAACGTTACTACAGGGTATGCAGCCAACTCCATGAAGTCTCCCCGATTCAAGAAGTTTAGATTATCATCCCTCAACGCAGAGAACGTAGTAAGCAAGAAAAACATTATCCCTGGTCAAGTTGACTATGAATGGGTAGCCGATAAGGTCTCAGCATGGGCACAGAAGATCAGAAAGTCTGAGTTTGATGAAGGTCGTGGCGATTTTATCTGGGAAGGTGGATATTATACACCCAATGACCTCTTCCGTGTTAAGGTTCTCGGTATGTTCCCTAAGGTCTCAGAAGACACCCTCATACCATACGAATGGTGCGAGATTGCACATAGAAGATGGAAAGAACTTAAAGATAGTGGATTTATTACTAATAAGCCAGTACGCTTAGGTGTTGATGTCGCAGGTATGGGGCGTGATAAGTCTTGCTATATTCCACGACAAGGAAACTATGTTCCAGAAATCAAGTGCCACAATTCGGGCGGTCATGCGGACCACATGGCGGTCGCAGGTCAAGTCGCTCACTACCTAAGTTTGAGTCCCAAGAATAAAGCATTCATTGATACCATTGGAGAAGGTGCTGGAGTTTATTCAAGGCTAATAGAGCAAAAGTATCTAACTGCATTCTCTTGTAAGTTCTCGGAAGGCGTAAAGAATAAACATGATGTGACCGGCTGTTACTCTTTTGCAAATATGAGAGCTTATCTTTTTTGGTGTATACGTGATTGGCTCAATCCAAAGAATGGATTCTTTGCGGCACTCCCACCCGATGATGAGATAGATCAAGAGTTATGTGAAGTACATTGGTTATTCCAATCCGATGGTTCAATCATCATGGAACCAAAAGACGAAATCAAGAAGCGACTAAAACGTTCTCCCGATAAGATGGATGCTCTTGCCAACACCTTCTATCCATACGACTACGATAGAGATAATGATTTGCATTTATTGAATAGTATAGTATAAATTTGCAAGATACAGAAAAGTTTTGTAACTTTGTGGATTGAAACGTTCTTTTAACGTTTCATTGCTCTTAGTGCACTCCGACCGTGAGGTTAGAGTGCATTTTTTGTTTTATAAAGTATTCAAAAGTTAGCAACCGTAAAACACCTAAGTATTTGAGTGCCAATAAGTTAAACAAAGTTAGCAAAAAGCGTTTTAAGCCTTAAACGTTTGGTCAAAAGTAAAAAAATGACTACCTTTACACCATCAAAAATAAAATAATAATAATTAAAAAGATAAGAGCAATGAAACAGATTTTAGTTAAAAGAATTTCAGAAGAAAAGAAAGCAGTTTATGTAATAATAAACGGGATTACCAAAGGTTACAGAACAATGGATTTCAAAGATGTCCGCAAGATGCTTGCTGCAATCAACATGTTCCAACGTAAGTTTGGAATGACGGATAAGGATATTGTTTACAGTTTTTAATTAGGAGGAAAGCATCATGGTTACAATCATCAACAAGTACACAGGAGAAGAGATTTGCAAATATAACAATGCACTTGTAAGCGAAGCAACAGAAGATAGCTTCATCGCCAACGTTAAAGGTTCTGGAACTTTCCGAAGCAGATGGAATGCAATTGTAGACTACTTCTTGCCAATCGGTCAAGGAAGATATGCAAGCACTCAATGCTTGTTAAAGGAACAGTTCGCAGTGAAAGAATGTTTGAAAAATTAATCAGACCTTTGCAGATAAGGACTTCATTGTTTCACGCTAAATGTAACAGCATGGAAAGAAACTGCACAACAATACAAGAGCTGAAATCCGTAACCAAGCAGGTTGGCGGTGATGAGTGGGAAGACTTCTTTTCACTCATTAAAAAAGGCTCATATAGCCTTTATGGTTTTCATCAGTTTCTCAATGATAAACCAGACTTATGCTTATTAGGTAAAGGCATAGAAGACTACCAAACTGCCATTAAGGAAACATTAGAGGAAATCGGATTGAATGATGGTGACATAAACGGACCAGGAGGGAATCATCTAAAACTGATTGTAGTCGATCAGATAGGATTCATAGTCTATGAAACGGAAGTTATGAATTTTTAAAAAAATAAGATAGAGCAATGGAGGAGAACGTTATAATAGCAATGGATGCCGAAAAGGCTAAAAAGATAAAAGGCATACCTTCAAATTGGGAGTGGGAAGATATTCATTACTTCCTCATTACAGAATTGGGATTTAGTTTTGATGTTGTTTTCAACTATATTAAAGATATAGAGGAGGTATCTTATGAAAGATAATACAAGAATAATCAAGTACGACTCCATCACGTCATACGTAAAAAAGGTTGGTGTAGAAAATCTTAGCAACGAAGACCTTATCTCTGCAATAATCGGTATAGATACGTTAAAACAAGACAACAAACCAATAAGAGAAGTTTTTGATGGAAGTCGGTCGCTTAGAAACATTGCAAAGAAACCACTATCTGAATTAATGGCTGTAAAAGGTATAGGGGAAAAGAAAGCTATTGCATTACTTGTATCGTTCGAAATTGGCAAAAGGCTAATGAGAGAGGAATCGGAAGAACAGCAATGTTTAGATAGTGCTTTAGCTATAAAAGAATCTATGTTACCTTTCGTAAGGGACTTAAATAACGAGGTTGCATATGTGTTATGTATGGACAGAAAATTCAGATTGATAAAAAGAGTAATGCTGTCAAAAGGCGGATTCACAGAAACTGCTGTTGATGTAAGAGATATATGTAAACAAGCGCTTCTTTGTAATGCCACAGTAGTTGCAATAGTGCACAACCACCCGAGTGCTAGTTGTCTTCCTTCTATACAAGATGACGCAATAACAAAGCAAGTTAAGGATGGTTGCAAAACGATGAGATTACACCTTGTTGACCACGTCATTATAAGTAGCAAAGAAGGTACATATTACTCATACAGAGAATCAGGAAAATTATAGGTTATAAGCTGGTAAAATACTACAAACCTATAAATACATACTAAAGGAAATTAAATTGAACATAGAAGATATTTTGCATGTTTAAGTGCATTTTTATTGTATCTTATCTTTTAAGGGAGGGCTGTGAGGTTCTCCCTTATTTTATTGAATGACAAATAATTTCTCACTTTTTTGAAAAATTATTTGTTGATTAAATAATATTTTGTATATTTGCATCCATAAAGCGTGTGAAGATGCACGTGACAGAACTTTTCGTAACATTGCTCTTACACCGAGTTCTACGTTTGGTCTGCCTGCATTTCGCTCGCAGACCATTTTTTTTATTAAACATAACTAAATAAGCAATGAACAGGTATTACAGAAAAGTTATTGATGCACTGAAAACCAATCGAGACATCAAGGCATTGGGGTTCAGTCGAAAGGAGTTAAAGGGTGTTGCTGCTAATATTGCCAACAAACTGCAACTCAAAGATGATGCTACTGACGAAGAGGTTAGTGAAGGGATTAGTGACGCAATTGATGACGTCTTGCCGTTACTCCAGTTAACTCAGTCCGCAGTAGACCGCCAAGTCTCAGAGTATAAGAATACTCACTCCGCCCCAGATGATGATGATGTTACAGATGATGAACCAGATGATGATGATGTGCCAGCACGTAGAAGTCCGTCACAGAAGGGCAAGAAGGGCAAGAAGGATAGCGATGATGATCAGGATTCCGCTACCCTCAACGCAATCAAGGAACTTACGAAGGCTGTAGCTACACTCCAAGGCGATGTAACTGCATTGAAGTCGGGCAACACCACAAACAGCCGCACCGCAAAGGTAAGGGAGCTGCTGAAGGACACAGGTAAGTTCGGAGAGCGTGAGCTTAAATCTTTCTCTCGCATGAAGTTTGAGAACGAAGAGGAGTTTGAAGACTACCTTGAGGATTTGAAGGAGAATATTGAGGAAGAGAACAAGGAAAGACTCGAAAAGGGTCTTGATGCGCTTGGGCGAATCCCTGCTCCCGATACCAAACCTCAGCCAAAGGAGGAAGATAAGTTAATGTCTGATGATGAAGTCAAGAAGCTGGCTAAGATGTAATCATCTATTGTTTCACAAAAAAATTGTTAGATTATGGTAGCAGAAGACTACAAGACAAAAACCAAAGGTTACGACATGGGTAAGGACGCTGTGGTTATCCGTCAGTACCTCGGTGGCATTACGGGTGGTAGAGCACTCGACTATGCTAACTTCAAGGATGAAGTTATTCAGGCAGGTCACATTATTGTCCGCAAAAAGGTGGAAGGTGTCTATGAGTATTCTCCACTTGAAACCGAAGATGGCAAGTACAAAGACAAGGCTAGTGATGCAGAATTTGCAGGTGTTGTCGTTCGCTCACGCATGAAGGGTGAAGCGGTTGCCATCATGGATAATGGTCGCGTGAATGATGTCGCAATGCCTTATCAGTTCAAAGACGACACACAGAGAGCCGCCATCAAGACCGCTCTCCCAAGTCTTATTTTTGAGCACGACTAAGTTATGCTCTAGTTTTTAATTTAAAAGATTGTTTATATGAACGAATCATTTTTTATTCAGTTTATTCGTGCTATCTTCCCAAAACTTAGCTTGTATGTTAAGGAAAAGGAGAATCCAAAGGAGCGCACCTACCTCTACAAGGAGATGCTTACCGATGTGTATTCTCCCGACCAGAAGTGGGAAGGTTCATCAGCTAAGACCACATATGTAGCTGCCGACATCGTTGAGATGGATTCGGAAATTCCATTGAAGAAGCGTGGTCAAATCGCAACATCTAATGGTAAGCTGCCAAAAATTGCGATGAAAAAGCCTCTCCTTGAGTCGGATATTAACAACATCAACATCATGAAGGCTCAGTACGAGAATCTCGTAGCAAGAGCCAACTCATTCCAGGCGCAGGGTTTGGTTGAACAGGCAACATCAACACGACAGGCAGCAGAAACTGCAAAGGCTCGTATCATCAATAAGCTTATGAATGATGGTGTCGCTTGCTCGGTTGGTCTGGATGAGCGTAACGAAATGAACTTCTTGGCAGGTCTCTCTAATGGTATCATTGCTGTTGAGGATGTTGACAATTCGGGTAAGGCTATTCGTGTTGACTATGGCTACATGAAGGCAAACTGCTTCAAAACCGAGACAAATGGTGTTACCACTCGAGAAGATTTTGAAAAAATCTTCGATAAGGCTAATGCTGATGGCAATACCATCATTCAGGTTATGCTCGCTAAGACGCAGCTTAAGAAAATCCGCAAGGAGCAGTGGGCGAAAGAGCTTGTTGCAGACTTCGAGGGTAAGACTTATACCGAAGACACCAAGCTCAAGAAGCCATCAGAATCAGCTTTCTCAGAAGCATTCGAGGATGAGTTTGGTGCATCTATCAAGGTTATCAACAGGACAGTGATTATTGAGAAGAACGGAAAGCAGCATTCTCTTAAGCCGTGGAATGAGGATAACATCATCTTCATCTGTAACACCAACGTAGGTTCTTTCGTTTGGGGTACTCTTGCCGAGGATACCAACCGAGTAGCAGGTGTCCAGTATTCTAATGTTGATAGCTACAAGCTCATCTCAAAGTACTCCAAGAATGATCCATCTTTGCAGGAGGTTACTGCAGGACAGGCTATCTGCTTGCCTGTAATCGAGGATGTAGACCAGATTTACATGCTTTCTACCAAGTCAGAAGAAGTAGATACGGAAGCCGAGTCTACCGATACTGACGACCAGTATACTACTTACAAGGGTAAGAAGTATAAGAAGGCAGACCTCATCACTGCTTTGAAGGCAGCTGGAGCCAACGTAAAGGCTAACTCAACAGATGAGACTTTGATTAAGGCTCTCAACTCACTCAGTGAGGAGGAGGAAGCAGGTGTTCTCGCCAAACTTACTCCAGCAACTTAAAATTTGAATTGATATGAAGACAATAAAGCAGGCATTGATTGATGAAATCCACTACCCTATCCCTTTAGGATTCGTAGAGAATAAGATGATAGAACGTCAGCTTGATGGTGATGATAAATATACATTCGAGGTCGCTCAGTCCAAGGAATGGAAAGGTGCGCTTGCTGACTGTCTGTACTCTCTCATTCAAGCTGTAAACTTATCCGAGTCAGACAAGAGCATTGGAACACTATCTGACAAGGATAAGGAAAAGCTGCTAGTTCGAATAAATGCTTTATACAAGACCATCGGTGAGACTCATGCACTGGGGCAACCGATGGTCTATATAGGAGGTTAAGATATGGCTGTATTGGATTTCGCTGCTCATACCCTAAATTACCTACATATAACCGATGGGTACGAAGACGATAACGGAGACTATGTTCAAGGCTCAGAAGAATGGGTGGAGAACTATTGTAAGTGTGATATTGTCCCTGCTGGTAAGGCAAACGTTATCACTATCCCCGATGGTTCGGTCAAGAACTATTCCTACACCATCTACAACCTTCCTAGAGCATGCCGCGATTTCGAGTACGGAGACAAAATCCGTGTGAAGCTTTACGGAAACGAAGTGAAGGAATTTACCGTGCTCGGCTTTCATCGATACCAACTGCAATGTAAAATATGGGTATAAAACTCTCAACCTCTCAGTCTGCGCTCAATAACTTTTTCGAGTCCGCTATGGCTATAATAAAGCAAGAAATCCTCACAGCTTATGCCAAGCTAGGAGAAGAATGTAATGCAAGGATAAGAGACCGCTCGGCAGAAGAAAGTTGGATAGACCATACTGGAAACCTTAGAAGTTCCATCGGCTATGCCATCTTTGACTACGGAAGGAAACAAGTAGAATCAGCCTTCGCTTCCATAGGCAGTGGTTCTAATGGTTCGCAAGAAGGAAGGCAAATGGTAGCTAACCTAGCCAAGGAATACTCGCAGGTTTACGCGTTGGTAGTAGTCGCGGCTATGAACTATGCAGATTTTGTAGAAGCTAAAGAAAATAAGGATGTGCTTGCATCCACTGAGTTATGGGCTCGTTCTGTCGTTGACGGAAAACTAAAGCTCGCTGTGGATAAAGCCGTAAGTAGAATCAATCAGATAAAGCTATGAAATCGGATATTGACATCAAGGATGATGTGTACAACATTATCTCTTCGTCTAATTTAAAGACTACTGTAACTGGTAGTCTTTGTAAGCGAGGAAGGCCGTTCTATGGCACAGATAAAACTGGCAAGGAAGATATTTGCATCTCCGTGATAGCAAATCAAACCTCGCAAATCCAAGAAGCTTTCGTGAATGTAAACATCTATGTTCAAGACCAAGCTATCGCAAAAAATGGCAATACCAGAAAGGAAGAGAACACGGCAAGACTCCGTGAGTTGTGCCAACTCTCTTTCTCCATCTTCGAAGCAGTTCATGGACCAGACTTCCGCTTATCTATGAACGAGCAGAGGGTGATAGCTTGCGAGGGCACAAGTGAGCACATCATTAATAACAAATTATTGTATCAAACCATAAACGATTAAGATTATGTCAGTAATAACATGGGGAAAACCAACCATCTATGTTCGTGACCTTAGTTCTGAGACAAACAACTGGAAGAAGCTTGACACTCCAAAGGAGGGCACTACCCAGTTGAACCCTACCAAGGGTGATACTACAGAAGCTAAGGAGGAAGGTGGCGGTATCGTCGATTCCAAAACTGCAAAGTCCACCTACGAACTCGTCTACCAAGAGTTTATCAAGAAAGGCTTACCTCAGCCATTCCGTACTATTGATGGACTTATCGAAGGAAATTATGCTATCGCTATACAGCCGGAAGATGCAGATAACCCTGGTGTCTATATCGGAAAGTCAACAGTTAGCGTAGAGGAATCATACACATCAGAGGATGGAGCTTTGATGCAGTACACCCACAAGGCTCTTATACCAGAGGGTGACGAGGTAGCAAAGACCACCAACAAAAAGGGAGAGACCGTATATTGTCAGTTCCGTTGGCGTATCATCACCGCGAAGAAGGCTAAATCTAAGGTTGATGAATACGTTCTTACATTCAAGCATCCTGCAGGTGCTACAGACGTATCAACGGAGATAACTGTTCCTGCGAATGGACAGGTCGAAGGCGGTTAAGATAATATATTGAATTCTTTTCTCCCTTCTGCCGATTGAGGGTTATCAGTCGGCAACCTACCCAAGTAGCTCAGTTGGTTAGAGCGAGACCAAAGTCCGTCACATTAAATCCAGTTGGCCTTTAAAAAGCTGGTTGAAAGACGCAGGTTCGAGTCCTGCCTTGGGTGCTAAAAAATATATTGACTTGTGAAGAATGACATCGAAATTGGCACTAAAATCGCCATGGTGTTAACAGATACACCAATAGGCGTACAGATAGGTAGAAGACACATGTTCATCTACCCTCAGACTATAGGCAAGATGTATTTGACAGCTCCATTGGTAAAGCAGCTAAATATCAAAGATGATAACCTAAAGCTGAATCCTCTCATTGAAGCACTCCGTGTAGTAAATGAGAATCGAAGTCTATGTTGTAAGCTAATAGCCTATCACACCCTTCAAAAAAAATCAGATATGCTCAATTCACGCATATTGAAGGCAAGGGAAAACATCATCTTCAAGTTCTGTGATAACGATGATATAGCAACCCTTCTCATCGCCATACTATCAGACAATAAGCTTCATGACATCATCATGGAATGTGGGATAGACAAGGAAGCGAAGCGCATGGAGAAGGTAAATCAAGCAAAAGATTCCAGTAATCAGTATGTCTTTGGTGGAAGAACCGTTTGGGGCTCTCTCATTGATGCAGCTTGCGAGAGATATAAGTGGACCCTTGACTATGTTCTATGGGAAATCTCATATAACAACCTCACGCTTATGATGAAGGATAAGATAACTTCTATCTATCTATCTGATGAGGAGAGGAAAAAGGCTCACATACCATCGGCAACAGAGAATGTCTTTAGCGGAGACAACGAGAAGGACATCTTGGAGCTGATCAGACAGAGTGAAGAGAATCCAATTTAACCTCCAACAGCCAAAGAATGAAGGTTTGGAATGGGAGGTGCACCTTTACGTAATTGACAGTATAAAAAAAATGGCAAGTATCAAGTTTGACATAACGGGCGATAACTCCTCCGTACTGAAAGCCTTTCGAGGGGTGCAGGATGGGGTGTCTCAGACAGCAAGGGTTGTCGAGCAGCAGGGTCAGAGCATTGAGAATGTTTTCAGTCGCATCAAGTCTGTTGCATCAGTGGCTTTTGCTGGATTCACGGCATCGCAAATCATCAGCACGTTGGGTACTGTCCGAGGAGAGTTTCAGCAGTTTGAGATTGCCTTTGAAACCATGCTCGGTAGTGGACAGAAGGCAAAGGGAATGATTTCGGACCTCGCCAACCTTGCTGCTACTACTCCTTTTGACATGAAGGGTGTGGTAAATGGCGCAAAGCAGCTCCTTGCATACGGATTTGCAGCCAACGAGATTACCGATACCATGAGAAGGCTCGGTGATGTATCAGCAGGATTGGGATTGAACTTGCAGGACCTCACATGGCTCTATGGTACCACGATGGTACAAGGTCGATTGTTCACAAGAGACTTGATGCAATTTACGGGTCGCGGTATTCCTTTGACAGAGGAACTTGCCAAGCAGTTCGGAGTTACCAAGGATAAGGTTTCGGAATTGGTGACCGCAGGTAAGGTAGGTTTCCCCGAAGTCAAGAAGGCTATCGAAAGCCTTACCAATGAAGGCGGCAAGTTCGGTGGATTGATGGAGAAGCAATCTCACTCTATTACGGGTCAGATAAGCAATATTCAAGATTCCATCGAAATGGCTATCAATGACCTCGGCACTCAGACGGAAGGATTGATGAATGATGCTTTGGATATCACATCTAAGGTTATCGACCATTGGAAGGAGATAGGTGAGGTTATCCTTGCAGCCGCATCTGCCATCGGTCTTTATAAGGCAATGGCAGTTAGTGTAGCAGCCTTTGACACAGCAACAACAAATGCAGGATATGCAGCCGAGTTGTCAGCTCTTGAATCTTTGCTCCCTATGAAGGAAGAAGCAAAGAAGACAGACCTTGAAGAAGCAGTAGCCAAAGGTCAATTATCAGCAGCACAGGCAGAGCTGGTAGCATCTAAGCGTGAAGAGGTCGCGGCTTACGTTGCCGAACTACAGGCACAGGCAAAAGCAAAGGCAGACGCAGCCACCGCAGCCGCAGAGGAAGTGAAGGCATTGGAGAACAAACTTGCAATGCAGGACAATGAGGTCCAATCACTACAAGATGCTTACGATGCCCTGCAATCCTATACAGACGGGCAGAAGGTAGAGACAGCAGAAATCAAACTCAATACTGCCGTTAACGAAAGGAACACCATCGCAAAGCAACTCCAAACGGCTAGAGAAACTGCTGCAACCGCTGCCACAGAAGCAAATACGGCAGCCAATGCGGCTAACACCGCATCCCAAGGTTTGAATACCGCAGCTACCGCAAGAGACACCGCAGCCAAAGGAATATGGGCACAGGTCACCCTTCTCTGCAAAAGAGCACAGGACGCATGGAATGCTTCTATGTTCTCCAGTCCTTTGTTTTGGATAGCTGCCACCATCGCAGCAGTAACCTATGCCGTATACAAGTTAGCCACAGCAGAGACGGCACATGAAACGGCAGTAAGGAAATCCAATGAAGCATGGGATGAGTTTGACAGCAAGGTCAAGGAACGTCAGCAGAATATCGAAAGCCTTATCAAAACTATTCAGTCTGAGACAGCTACAGAATACGAGAAGGCAGAAGCTTACCAAAAACTCTCCAACCTCGCACCTCAGTTAACGGAGCAATACTCACAAGCTCAACTTGCATCTGCCGACTTTGCTAAGACGCAGAAGGAAGTTGCCGAGAGCATGGATGAGTTGAAGTACGACAAGGCAGTTGAGGAAGTGGAGAAGTATCGAAAGAAGGTTGAGGAACTTCAAATGCTGCTCAGAGCGGATGCAGCCAATGGTGGTCAAGGGGGCATTGTTTTCTCTTCACAGCTAAATCAAGCTCAAGAAGACCTTGATCAAGCGGAAGAAAAGCTTTCAAACATCATCCAGCTTCGAGACGAAGCAGCCGAGAATGCAAGGCCTATCGAAGTTCGCCTGCAAGAAGCACAGGAGAATGAAAGAGTACGCCAAGAAATCTTTGACTTCTACGATGAAGCAATTACTTTGGCTAACGATTGGCAAGCAGCCAACGAAACCGTCAACTATGCTACTGGTGAGAGTAGATTAGATGCGTTCATCAATAAGGCGCAGAAAGAGATAGTGGGTCTTCGTGAAGACATCAAGAAGAATCCTGCGGATCTGAATCTCCGAATGCAGGAATCTGAGAAAACAAAGGCTCTGAACAATCTCTTAGCGATGAAGCGCAATTGGACGGTCACAGGTGCAACGACCATTCCGTTGATTTTTAGGGCTCAATGGAATACCGCTAAACAATCCCTCGACCAAGCCAAAGGAAAGGCACAAGCGTTGGCTAATACAGGTTCTACGGAAACCTATCAGCAGGCTTACAACAAGGCATTGCGTAAATATAACGCAGATAAGAAGAAAGTTGCTGATATGGAAAGAAATAAGAGCAAATACACCGCATCACAATATGAAACAGCAATACAAGACTTGAAAGCATCCAAGGATGCCTTCTCTAAGCTAGGTGGCGATGTAAGCGGAAAAGTGGCGAGAGAGGCAGAAACAGCACGCAAGACTCGCATCAAGGAAGAAAACAAGGCTATCAAAGTTCAGGAGGAGTTAAACAACCGCTTGAAGGCTTTGCAGCAGAAAAATACAGATGAGTCCATCTCCCTCATGCAGGAAGGTACGGAGAAGAAGCTTGCAGAAATCAAGAACGACTACGCCAAGCGCAAAGCCGAGATTGACAAGCAGGAAGCCGAGTTCAAGAAGAAGAACAAGGAAGCTGGCAAGAAAGAAGCCCTTACCTCAGCTCAGTCCGATGCACTCAATAAGGCAAGAGACCTCGCTACCAAAGAATACAACAAGAAGCTTGATGAGGTCAACAAGGAAGCCCTCACCTCTATGCGTGACTACTTGAAGGAGTATGGTTCTTTCTATCAACAGAAAAAAGCCATTGCTGAGGAGTACGAGGAGAAGATAAAAGATGCACAGACAGAGGGTGAGAGAAAGACCCTGCGCAAGCAGATGGAAAGAGAACTCTCCAAGTTCACGTTTGAAAACATCTCAATGGGCATTGATTGGAAGGCGCTCCTTGGGGGCGTACAGAACCTCTCACAAGAAATGCTCAAACCAATGCTCGACCAGCTGGAGGCATACACAAAAACCGATGGCTTCAAGTCAGCTGACATGAACGAGCGGCAGCAGGTCGTTGAGCTTATCAAGGAGTTGCGTCAATACGTTGGTACAGACCAAAATCAGACGTGGAAAGACCTCGAAAAGGCGGTAACAGACTTTACAAATGCCGTTGCCGCATATAAGGAAGCCGAAAAGAACGAGAAAGATGCTAACCAGCGTGTGAACGACGCAAAAGGCAAGCTGGAGCGTGGCGAAATAGGTCAAAAAGAATACGACAGCCTTGTTCAGGAGGCTAATAGATTGGGTGACAAGACCGCACAAGCCAAAGTGGAAATGACCCACCTCGGCAATACTCTCAATGAGACTGGCGAGAAGATAAAAGAGTATGTTTCTCCACTCACCGCCGCACTCAAAAATGCTGGAGCGTGGAAAGGAGTGCAGGGCTTCGACCAAGTTAAAAATTCCGTGGGTGGCTTCGACCAACTCAAAGGCGCATTGGATTCTATTCTTCCTGCAATGGGTGACGGAATGGCAAAGACAATCGGCACTGGTTTATCGTCGGCACTCGGCAGCACACTAAGCGCAGCGGGCAACGGCTTAAGCTCAATTCTTTCCAGCGGTATGGGTGGCGTTATCGGTATCGTTGCGCAGATACCTAGGCTTATTCTCGACCTTGTGGATAACATCAAGAATATGGTTGTCGGTATCTTGGATTCGTTCACCGAACTAATCTCCCTACGTTGGATTGATGATTTGGTGGTATCGATTCTTGATGCGGTCGGAAATCTCATTGATGCAATCTTTGACCTCCCAGAAAACCTCTTTCATATGTTAGAGGGTATCGTGGTTAGAGGTGCCGGTGGATTGTTAAATGGCGTGCTTGGGCGCGTCGGTAACATTCTTTCTTTCGGTGCGCTCTCCAGTGGGGGGCCGGCCTCCTGGTTTTCAAGTAGCAATGCCAAAAAGGTCAATGATACCATCGAAAGACTGACGGATAGAAATACCAAATTGCAGCAATCCATCGAGGATTTGACTGATGCAATGGAAAAATCCTATGGTTCAAAGGCAACCTCATATTATGAGCAAGCTTATAAGAATCAGGAGGAGACGAATCAGAATTACCTCGAAATCGCCAAGGCGCGAGCAGGCTATCACGGTAAACACCGCTCATGGAAGCACTATTGGAGCGGCTTCGATGATAGTGAGATGGATTGGATCAAGAAGAACGTCAAGTCTGATTTCAATGGTGACCTCTTTTCACTCAGTCCAGAGGAAATGAAGATCCTTCGTAGCAATGTTGATATTTGGGAGCACATCAAGAACACTGGCAAGGGTAGCTATGGCGAAAAGCTTACAGATAAGTTAGATGACTACATAGACCAAGCGGGCAAGCTGGATGAGCTATCAGACAAGTTTAAGGAAAACCTTACGCAAATTTCCTTTGACAGTATGAAGGATAGCTTCATATCAGACCTTATGGATATGAGCAAGGAAACAAAGGACTTCACTGATGACTTCGCTGAAATGATGCAGAAGGCTCTTCTCACCTACTCCATGGAAGACCTCATCAACGGCGACTTGAAGAAGCTCTATGATGATTGGGCAAAGACTATCAAGGACAAAGATGGAAATCTTACCGAAGCTGATATAGAAGCATTCAATAAGCGTTACGATGGTATTGTCCAGGAAGGCGTGAAGAGACGTGATAATTGGGCAAAGGTAACTGGTTACACCGGTTCTTCATCCTCATCACAGACCGCAACAAGCGGAGGATGGGCATCTGTGGGGCAAGATTCAATAGACGAGTTGAATGGTCGTTTCACAGCTCTACAGATAGCAGGAGAAAGCATTTCTTCAAACATGCTTACCACCGTGGCGCAGATGGAAACAATAGTGGCTACTGGAATATCAACAAACGGAGCAGTATTGGAGATAAGAAACATGATGATTATGACAAATAGCTATCTCGAAGACATCGTTAAGTATTCAAAGCTTACCTACAATGACTTCGGAACCAAGCTGGATGATATGAACAGAAGATTAAAGGATATTTGACCTCTATAGGCTTTTCGCTCGTCAGCCCTTACAACTTACCCAACAATAGCAAAAGCGGCTCACAGCGAAGCCTACGAGGTTATTTAATGATTAAATAGTTATGCTTAACGGACAACTTTACATCAATGGCAAGGATGCCTACCTTACGTGGGGCATATTCTTAGATGAAACCGCCCTGAGTACGCTCATGACTCCTGCACCAAACAAGGAGTTCATCAGCAACAAGTATCGCTCAAAGGACGGAAAGTCGGTTATCAAACACAATCCTAGGCTGGACGAGAGGGAGATAACGCTGCCTTTCAATATGACCGCCAAGGACTCTGATACGTTCATGATGAACTATGCTAAGTTCTGTGAAGAGGTGCTTGCCAAGGGAGAGTTGGTTATCCGCACCCGATTTCAGCCTAATGTGTGGTACCGGTGCATCTATCTCTCCTGCACACAATTCAGTCAGTTCATTCGGGAAATGGCAAAGTTCAGCCTTAAGCTTAATGAGCCAGACCCTAGTGACAGAGGTGAAACAAGTAAATATACAAGCTTATGATTCAGATTAAGAGAAACAATAAGGTATTCTTTACGCTAGAGGACTTCGGAGAGGGCTCTAAGCTGTCGTATCAGCTTATGGACCATCACTACACCATCTTGAAGTTCACTACGGCTACACCTGTATACTTCGAGATTGGTGATTCTGTAGAGATACCCGACTTTGGCTATTTTGAACTGACATCAGCATACTTCCCTAAGCACAATGATAGTGATGGCTACGACTACGAAATGCAGATGGATGCCTACTATATGGCCTGGAAGAATAAGCTTTGCAAGTATCGCCCTCAGCACGGAGCAAATGAGACATCTTTTAAACTCACTGCTACTGTAGGCGTACACATGAACGTTATACTCGGCAATCTAAAGGCGCTAGGGCTTACGTACAATGGCAAGGAGTTTTCTGTTGATTACACTACATATAACAACAAGGCTTTCGACGTTCAGAAAAGATTCTTGATCGAGTACGGCTCTATCAGTATTATTGATGCTCTTAACGACATCTGCTCCGAAGACGCACTCAACTGCGAGTGGTGGATAGATGGTTCTATTATATACCTTGGATATTGCGAAATGAAAGGGCAGACAACATTTGAGCAGAATGTTAATGTGCTGTCTATGTCCTGTTCGGAATCTAAGTCAACTTATATCACAAGACTGTACGCATTCGGCTCAGATAGGAATATTCCTAAAGGATATTTCACTGGTGCCGATGCGGACGTTACTACCGATGGTATAGCTACCGATTACCTTATGCTCCCTAATAAGGGAGTAGATAGTGATGGTTTTTATGCCAAGGATGGTTACCTGGAGAATGTGAATGTCGTAAAGAGCGACAAGCAGGCTATAGAAGGTGTCGTGATGTTTGAGGACGAATATCCAAAGGTGGAAATCGTAGTCAGCAGTATCAAGACCTACGATAGCACCGTTGATAACGATGATGGTACGAAGACAACACAGACCTTCTGGCAGGTCACGGCTACAGATTCTTTTGCTACAAGCTTTGAGCCTAGTTGGATAAAGAGAAATCTCACTCTAGGCATCAAGTTTACTAGCGGTGCCCTAATGGGGATGGAGTTCGATGTTAGTTTCAAAGTTATTGACAAGGTAAATTACTTCGAGATTGTTGCTAATGACACTTACGGAAGAACACTTCCCGATGGTGTTATGTGTCCGAAGGTTGGTGATAAGTTCTTCCTCTTCAACTGGGATGCAACAAAGATTACAAATACGGACCTCATTCCTAAAGCTCGGTTATCTCTGTTCAATAGAGCGAAGCAGTACTACCAGAAGACCATGATCAGCAACTCAAACTTCACTTGCACGATGGATGGTGAAAAGTTCTACAATGATGGGACATACGATTATCATCCTATCGGTGAGCAGGTAAAGCTGATTAATGATATATTTGCGCAGGTGGACGCGGATGGCAAGCACTATCGAAACTCTCGTATAATCGGTATGGAGATACCTCTAGACATACCTTATGACCACCCTCAGTACACAGTAGGCGAAAAGGCGGCTACTAGTCGGTTGGGAAAGTTGGAAGATAAGGTTGACTCCATCACTGTAAACGGAATGCAGATAGGTGGCACAGAAAGTGGTAACGGTGGAGGAGTTTATGTTATCGGATTGAATGATACCACACCAGAAACCGACAGCAATGTTTATTCTGCACGTAGGATACGAAATAATTTTCTCTCTAAGACAAAAGACGATGTTGCACAAGGAATAATTCGTTTTGTCAAAGGTCTGAACTTCGGTGCAAAAGCAGCAGATAACCATCTCGGCATTTCCTCCGCCGGCATCGCAACCCTCAAAGAGATTGTGTCGGCTGCGTTCCGTTCGGGTGCGCTCGGCTCTGGTTTTAAACTTGGTGATTACAACGGAAGTGGTGACAGCTACTTGGAGGTAGACCGCCTGCTTGTGCGCAAGGCGGCGGAGTTCGTAAGGCTCGTTATCCGAGAGCTTCAAAGCGTAGGTGGTGAGATTGTTCTGTCGCCTGCTGCCATGAAGATTAGCAATGTGGTCTATTTTGAGAAGGGCACGGTTCTTCCCGAATACGACGGCTCTCCCCTACGTTACGATGTTTACCGCTGTTACTTTTCACAGAAGAAAGGCGACGAGGAGATTGAGAACCAATTTGTGATGGGCGACCTCGTGCGCTGCCAGACGTTCAACGTCAAGGAGGGCGTGAGTGAGAACGTGAAGAACAGATACTACTGGCGCAAGGTGTACAAGGTAGGCAAAGACTTCATCGACTTACTTGCTGACGATTGTGATACTGGTAGCGACGTTCCGCAGGCAGGTGACGAGCTTGTACAGATGGGCAACGTCTATGAAACAGCTCGCCAGTCGGTCGTTGTTCTATCGGCATACGGAGCGGATGCGCCATCATTCAAGATGTACTATGGCGTAGATAGCTACTCGTTAGAAAATAAGGAGGTCTTTGTCCTGTCGCGCAAAGAGATGTTCGCCATAGCTAACAAGTTTAAGTTCGTTACGCGCAATGCTAATGGCGAGATAAAGAGCACGCAGTCGT
>ERZ791800.475-NODE-475-length-34500-cov-6.948469_pt1 | contig 34500 bp, 23 predicted proteins | sample MGYA00510310_ERZ791800 | MGnify/ENA primary metagenome ERZ791800 (study PRJEB30046, sample SAMN00791954) | human gut metagenome | study: EMG produced TPA metagenomics assembly of the A metagenome-wide association study of gut microbiota in type 2... | reverse complement strand
GATAAATCCGCTCTAAATGTACAGATCAGACCGCATTATTATACGGTATTTCCCGCGTTTCCGCAACAGATTCTTTCCCGAAAGAAATTTTTCGAACTCCTATCATCGAACTTTTTATCAAGTTTTCCGAATATTCATCAAATCCAGGAACCTCAAATAACATCGGCTCGATGAGCTTTGCCGTTCCCATGACCAGTACGCTTTTCAGCGCACCAAAGTCCGGGGGCTTTTCAAAGACAGCAAGACTGACATTTTTATTCCTCTCAAGTCCTATGAACTTCTCGCCGCCTTCTGTAAAAATCCAAAACTGGCCATCGTGATAGCTATATTCCAAGAGAGTACATCGCGCATAGTCACCGATTCCGGCAGCTAATGCACATACTACATTGCCGTGAAGGGACCCAGAACCTCCATTTCATTAGTTCGCTTAGCGCGAACTTCTGTATTGTCTGATTCAGAACAAAAAATACCCCGTTGGTTTTGAGGTAAATTGTTATCAGCTTACCACATATATTGTTCTTTTCAAATATTCCGCAAGCATATATAACGGAACATTTGTCAGCCAGTCTTCCTGCTTATAATTTGACATACTGCTACGAATCGCCATGCCCGGCTTATATTTATCGCAAAATGCCCTCAAACTCCTGGCACGGAGATTCTGTTCTGCCTTCACCTCAATCGGAACGCAGTCTAAATCTCCCTGCAACATAAAATCTATCTCTCCAGTTGATCGTGCTGTTGCAAAATAATAAAGCGGATATCCTGCAGCGTGTAACTCCTGTGCAACATACTGTTCCGTAAGTGCCCCCTTGAATTCTTCAAAGATCCGGCTTCCCTCCAATAGAAGTCTTGCTGATAGTCCGGCCTTTGCTGTTAACAATCCCACATCGAACATGAACATTTTAAAACTGTTCATTTCCATGTACGCAATCAGTGGAATATCTGGCTTTGATACTCTATAGCTTTTCAGGATTAACCCTGCATCTTCCAACCACTGAATTGCAAGTTCAAAATCTTTTGCCCGTGCACCCTCTCGTAGTGCTCCATACATAAACTTACGATTTTCCTTAGCCAATTGGGAAGGAATCGAATTCCAGACCATCATGATGCGCGGAACAACTTCCTTTGGCGCATGTTTGCTAAAATCCTCTTCATAGTACTGCAGAAGATTGTTTTGGATCTCACGTACCTCAAATAGATCATCGGAATCAATATATGTCTGGACTACTTCTGGCATTCCGCCCACATAATAATACTTTTTTAACAAATCCGTATATTTCCCGGCATATGCATTGATCAGTTCATAATCTTGGGACCTCAACGCTTCATGCAACCCCTTTTCACCAACTGCCAAAATGAATTCATTGAAGCTCATAGGGCATAATTTTAAAAAATCAACTTTCCCAACAGGAAAGGATGTTCCCTGATGTAATGCAACACCGAGCAGGGAACCAGCTGCAATGATAGAATACTGCGGTGCATTCTCATAGAAATATTTTAAAGATGCCAGCGCCTTTGGTGCTTCCTGGATCTCATCAAAAATAATCAATGTATTTTCAGCCTGAAAACTCTTTCCGTACTCAATTTTGATTGCAGAAAGGATCCGCTTTAAGTCAAAGTCTAGGTCAAATACATCCTTCATTGCTTTATTATTATCAAAATTGATATAGACTGTATTTTCATAGAACCTGGCTCCAAATTCCTTCATAATCCAGGTTTTTCCGACCTGGCGCGCTCCTTGTATGATCAGCGGCTTTCTGTTCTTTTTATTCATCCATCGTTCCAGTTTCGTAAACAGCTCTCTTTCCATTAAGAAACCTCCTGCGCAACATATACATCCAAAAGCATCTGTATTCTATCTTAACACTTTTCAGGGCATATTTCCATTGCTAAACAGCATTTTTACGGACATTATTTTATTATAAATCACATTTTTTCGATTAATATTATTATAATTCCAACATTTTTTCGGACATATTCATTCTTCCAGAAGCGCCCATTTGACGACCTCCAGATAGACCGAAATCGTTTCTTCTTTTTCGTGTTCCAGAAAATGGGGGAAGGTTCCGCTTGGAATACAGTTGATTTTTATAGCCATATGTAAAGTCTTTTTGTATTGCAAAAATCTATATCATAGATATAAGGATTCCAATCAGTATGCTTCCCGCACCGTCCAAAGACATCAAAAATGAGGTGTCCTATACAGCCTGATTGGGTAAAAAAATACCCCGTTGGCTTCCCAACGAGGCATCAAAGATTATAATGTTTTAATTTGATTTCTGATTTCAGAATGTAGATGCATTCTTGGATTTTTATTCACTTTACAGTCCAATCATATAAAATTATCCCTGGTATCACTCCAGGAATCACTGAATCAGAAACAGGCAGAACGTACAGAAGATGAATTATTCTTCCATACCGAAAATAAAAACGGTCGTATTTTTCTCGAGACGACACCGGAAGAATATCTGATTCTCAGCGATCCGATTCATACAGATGACCATCAGAAAATCATCCAGGCTCTTTGCCGCCACATCGGTTACTGCAATGCCCACGCTCTAAATGCCGGTCATCCTTATGGTGCCATGCTTGATGTGGCAGATTTACGAAAAAATCATCTGGATACCTATGCTTATTTTTTCACAAAAGTTATAACAAAACCGAAAAATTACCCCTATCACTTAAAACCGGCCGGAACCTATGCAGTTGCTTACTTAATGGGAAATTACTATGACTCGAAAGCCACCTACGAAAAACTCTTTGATTGGATCGATGAACACAAGTTTAAAACCGGCAAATACTCTTATAAAGAGGCTGTGATCGACGAATTGGCCACAGCCTCTCCCAGTGAATATCTGACGAAAATATCGATACAAGTGTTTTAACCCTGCCGCTTCATCGCGTTTCCTCCGCACTGCCTTTACATTTCTCATAAGCAAATAGCGCCGCTCCCAGCGCACCGCAGAGCTGCGCCTCATCACAGATATAAAGTTTAGCACCAAGCTTCTCTTCCAATGCCTGGATGATACCCCGGTTCTTCGCCACACCGCCGGTCATCATATATTCGCCTGGATGATCCTTTCCAAGGCGGGCTGCCAACGCGCCGACTTTTGAGGCAACTGACACATTTAAACCGTGGATAATATCTGCCACATCCTTATTCTGTGCCACCAGCGACACGACCTCCGACTCTGCAAACACCGTACACATGCTGGAAATCACGATATTATGCTTCCATTCCAGCCCTTTCACACTCATTTCCTCCAGGGAAAGTCCCAGCGTTTTCGCCATCATTTCCAGAAAACGTCCCGTTCCGGCGGCACATTTGTCATTCATCAGGAAATTTTTCACGGCTCCCTGCCCGTCGATGCTGATCGCCTTGATATCCTGCCCGCCAATGTCGATGATAGTGCGGACATTCGGATTCAGATAATTTGCGCCCTTGGCATGGCAGGTAATCTCCGTGATGCTGTCATCCCCGCTGTCAATGTAGGATCGTCCATATCCGGTCGTATCGATCCGCACGATCTCCTCTTTCTTAATTCCCGCTTTCTCAATCGCCAGATCCAGACTCTTCTCGGCGCTCATCATCGCACCGCCGCCGGTCGGAATAATCATCGTCGATTTAATTTTTCCATCCTGATCCAGTATGACCACATCCGTACTTGTCGAACCGCTGTCGATTCCCGCTACATAAAAAATGCCCGACTCCATCTTCTTTCTTGCCTCCTCACTGATACCTTTTCCCGGATCCATATCCTCTGATCCCTCGATCGTCTCCTCAAATGCCTGAATGCGCGTCAAAAGCTGCCCCGCGCTCTGGCTCGTAAAATCAGTCTCAATCTTAAGGAGCGGAACCTTGATATCCCGCTTGATACTCGCATACTCAAATCCATAATAATCACAGAACTTGATCGTGTGATAAATAATTCCCTTTAAATTCGGATCCAGATACAGACGGTTTCTGCGGATCGAACGGTTCATGCGGAAACACGGCATCTGTCCCAGCAGGACGTCCGCGTAAGAAAGAAACAGCTCCTCTTCCTCCATATTCCACATTTCATCCTGTACGACCGACAGTTTCCGCCCACCCGTACAGGTCAGATTTTCCACATCCATCTGGATATTGTCCCGGATCATATCCTCCAGAATGCCGCTGACCCGCACGCCCAGCACACCAATGTACGGCTCCGTGTTCATTTCCGGCGTAATAAAGGACTTGATAAAAGCGCGTTTATCAAACACTTTCCCGGAATATGCCTCATATGCCTTTTTAAGCCTCCGGATCGTGCCCGCAAATTTCACTTTTTCACATTCATTATCATCATGCGGCAGATCCAGCATATATAAAAACTTACATTTTCCCGTGCTCTCCACGATATCGTAAACGCGTCGCATCGAATCGCAGCAGTTTACCAGCACCAGCTGTTCAACCTTTCCTTCCAGCACTGCCTGAATGACCGATTTTCCAAAGCCGCACAGATTTGCATGTGCAATCTGATCCGACTGTTCGAAATTTTCCGGCATTTCCTCCAAAACAGAACATTCTTCTCCAAACCCCCGGAACAGCTCGATCGGGGTGTACTTACAGACGTAATAAATCATGCGTGTTTCTCCTCCTTGCCCTTTTCCAGCATTTCCACAAACGCCTGAAGCCGCGTCGATACCTGACCGTCGCTTGTATTGGCAGGGTTGCAGCCGTCACCGTCGAGAATCATCGTCGGAAGTCCTGTCTTTTCTAAGGACTGCTTAATCAGGCTGGATGCACCGATCGTTCCCTTACAGCCCCAGTGGGCAAATAAAACAGCACCATCCGCTTCCGTGATTCTGGCAAGCCGTTCCGCTTCCTCAACTCTCTGTTTCACACTGCCATTGTAAATGCAATAGACCATTTTCTCTGCCATCGCCTCATACGGGTCTTCCGCATGCATCTCCTGAAAACCATCTGCGATGAAATCACAAGCGCGGATGTGCATTTTCTTACTATAATTAAAAATATCCTTAACCGGCTCCTGTAAAAATGGCATGATGTGCATCCAGATTACCGAAAGACCATCTCCCCTCGGTGACATCCGCACATCGCGCAGAAGTTTTTCCGTATAGGTAACCGCCGTCTCTGAGCCAGCCATCAGATGGCACATAAAAAGCGCATACAATTCATTCGTCAGAGAGGTCACCGGGTCATGCGCACACCGCAAGGCAAGCTGTTTTTTATAATTCGCCGCTGCTTTCCGGCTGTTATCTACCGCACTCCGCACTGTTTCCTCCGAAATCCGTCTGTCCGTCGTCTCCTCCAGAAACCGTTTCAATTTCCGCAGCTGATCCGCCACATACAGAACCGATTCCCGGTTTTTCTCATACGGAACATCAATATAAAAGCCCGGACATTCAAATTTATCCTTTAAATACGGAAACGTCATCATATTTCCATCACACGCAAGGTTCGTATAAATCATGCAGTTCGGTTTTGGCAGAATCCCCGTCAGCGCCGCCCCCAGAAACACCCTGTGGTACGAACACATCGTCTCCGGAAATCCTTCTTCCTCCGTTTTCCGAAGAAACGTCTGCTCACACTTCGTTCCCGCCATAAAACAGGACATCGCCTCCACTGAGTACGGCGTCAGCCCTGCCGCCATCACCAGCTCTCCCGGCACAAATATGCTGACCATCGCCGCATTCTCCGGTTCCGACAGCGACTGAATGATATTTTTCATAACCACCCGCGCCACATACTGTCCCGACGACGGCAGCCCCCGATCCGGCAAAAACTGAAGCTTCTTTTCCTGCAGGCGGTATCCCGCAAGAAGCAGCCGACGCGCTTTTTCCGGATCCTTAAGCGCCTGGCTGCTCACCCTATTTCCAAATTTTCCAATTACATCCATTGTTGTTTCTTCCATTCTTTTAAGTTCATTTTTCTGTCATATCGCCCTGATGCAGATGGATATGGTTCCGCGCCGTTGCAGGCAAACGGACATTCTTTATTATAGTCAGTTGGATGGGAATTGTAAATATATCGGATATGAAACGCGAAACAGAGGGAAGAAGAGCTTTACACCTGTGACAAAATCATCTATATTCCAAAAAACTGAGCAAACAACCGCCTATCATTTCCCACAAATTCTGGTGACCGTTTTTCAATTTTTAAGACCTCAATATGAGCAAAGAAAAGCGGCTGACCTCCCGATCAACCGCTTTAAATAACTCTTTTACCTATTATCTTCCCGCTTCTTCATCCCAGCTGCCGTCTTCTTTCACATACCAGCCATCCGGTGTCCGGCGTTTTGAATACATGATGCCGGCACTGCCGTCTTGATTCGAATTCAGATAATACCATTTTCCATTGATGAACTGCCATCCTGTAAGCATACCCTGGTTTTCGTCCATATAGAACCATCCCTGGTGCAGGGTGTCATAGATCCAGCCGGTACTCAGATATCCCTCAGCGCCAAATGCCCACCATCTGCCGTTGACTTTTTCCCAATGAAATGCACCGGTATTGCCCATAGGCCAGGTTCCGTCACTGTAGCGGAGCCACCAGCCTCTGGCATCCTTTATCCAATGGCTGTAACCGTCATTCACTGCCTGATTCGATGCACCGGTGATAACCCCCTGCTCTTCGCTGCGGTAGCCTTTCTGGCTATCTTTGGTTACTGTGCCGGAACTTACGCTGCTGCTTTTTCCACTGCTGCCTTTTCCGCCGCTGTCTTTTCCGCCGCCTGAATGACTGCCTGAGTTTGAAGGCGCTTGCTGAACCGTCACATTGACTGTTTTTACAGCATCATTGAAATTGGCCATCGAAGCTTTCACATATACCTGATAGGTTCCCGCATCTGTAAAGCCCGGGATCTCACTCTGGTAATCCACTCCATTCTTAGAATAAGTAAATACCACTGCATCCGGACTCTCATTTGAAAGACCGATTTCCACAGATGCATGGATCTGCGGCTTCTGCTCGGTACCATTGTAGGTAAGCGGATCCGCCGACACAGTCATGGATGCAAAATCACGTGCTACGATATTGCCTTTGATAGATGTGCTATTTTCTGTCAGCTCATAATTCTTTGCATTGTCACCTGCTAACGTAATATTTGCCGCCTCAATATTGTGCTCTCCAACATCCGCACTCTGATATGCCCAATTCACCTGGTCAGCACGAACATCCCGAGAATCAGGAGTACCGGAATCACTGTAAAGCTGAACGGATAAATTCTGCTCCTCCTTAATATCTGTCGTTCCATCATAGACTTTATCGAAAGAGTCTCCTGTTATCCGTGCATTTAATTTACACTTGTCGATTGTAAGTATAGCTTGTTTCGATTCATTCGTATAATTTCTCTGACCCAACAGATAAACGGTGTATGTTCCAGCATCTTTTCGCTCTGTAACTATACTATTATCAGTTCCTGTCCAATATGTCCAATATTGGATTATATAATCCGCCCTATCCACTGCATCCTCGGAAGCTCCCTGCCAGTTCTCAACCACCTTGATCTCCGGGCTCCAGGATTGACCATTATAAATGACGGTCTCTGGTTCAAGTGTTACTTTTGTATCTGTAAACTTCCGTTTTGTAATATTTGTTTGGTTGCCAGAGCAAAATATCTTCGACTTGTAATTATCTACTGTCACTCTTACAAATACAAACTGACCAGACTCTGCTACATTCACAATCTTCGGACACTCCGACTTCCACTGATCTTCTTGTAAATCATCCTTACGATTTGTACTCTTCAGCTGATATTCATATCTTGCACCACTAGGAATACTACTTGCGCTAATGGCAGCTGCCGGATATCCTTGGGCTCCCCTATATTCACCGCTGGCAGCCGTTACGGTCAAGTTCCAGGAATCAGGAAACTTTGCTTTATTAACAGTCAATGTTATATAAACTGGATTTTCTCCGGCTTTATAGAATCCACTTGCCTGTGTATTTACCTTGATTTTAAATACACCAGCCTTGGTCACCCTCAACTGGCCCCTTTCCTTGTCAATCGTTCCTACTCCCTTATCACTTCCTGTATCTTCAACAAGTTCATATTGCAGGTTTCCGGCGTTAACCGGTTTCTGAATAGCCGCAAGGTTTTGAACATTGATCGACATATTATCGCAATAATCTGCACTTATTTCCGCTTTATAAACTGTAATATTATCCGGAATCTGCTTTACACCATCGGGTAGACTTCCGGTTCCGCTGATTGTACCGTTATTGATAAATGTTCCGTATTTTCCTTTTTCAAATGCACCGTTTAAAACAAATTCACCTGCATTGGTAAGTGTGCCACTATCAATTATCGTACTTCCAGAGGTTACCTTTCCGCCTTTTGCAACAGTGAAAGAACTATTTCCATTAATGTATAATCGATCGGTATTCAGTTCCTTGGCTTGGATCGTTGCAGTTCCACCCCTCTGCAAAAATCCTGGTCCACCATTTGTTGAAATTGTTCCACCTGAAAGTTCAAAACTACCCACATTCTCAATTCCGGGTTTTCCACTTCCGGTTACCGTTAAACTTCCACCAGTCATCTGGAAATTTCTACGGACATACACACCATTCTTGTGTGTTCCCGCAGCAGTAACAGAGCCTCCGCTAATATTTAAAGTTCCATTGCTTTGCACAACAATAGCTCCTGAAACTGGATCGCTATTTTGTTCCGCATAGGCAGCTGCTTCTATCGTTCCACTCTCTATCGTCAAGCTGCCTGCGACCACTATTGCGCTGGATGCATCATCACTTGTTCTTTTCGTTGGAGAATTCTTAACTGTCAACGAAGCCGATGCTGTTTCTGCCTTAATTGTCGCGCTCACATAGTCATTAATCCTGAGGCCACATCCTGAAAAACCTTTCCCTTTTCCCTTTAATACATTGCTTCCATTTAATACTATCTCCCATGTTCCCCGGCTTAACTCAAGGTTCTGTATGGTAGTAGCATTCGTCATTCTTAATTGAAAGCTATTTTCTCCTGAATTAGTAACCTTTATACCGCGATCGTTCAATAAATTCATTACGTCGTTGTTAAGACTAGAAAACCCACTCTCATCATAGGCAAGGCCTTTAGGAGGTTCCCCTTCTTCAAAATTTACATTTAACACAACATTTTGATAATCATACACAGGCATCGCCGCCTGGTCTCCCGTCACAGACACTTCCACCACCAGCGCCTCTGCATCTTCCGCCAGTTCATATGCCTCCGGCAGCTCTGCTGCAAACTCATAGGTGCCTTCCAGGGGCCAGCAGCCTTCTTCATCCTGCACATACTCGTTACAGCTCCAGCCAGTGATCGGAAGTTTTTCCTCTTTACCAGCTTCGCTTTCTTCTCCGACCTGGGCAATAATAGCCTCTGGTAAGTACTCCGTGACTTCTTCGAAGGATGGCTGGGCTTCCTCGGTAACTCCGCTAAGCTCTAATTTGCCATCCAGCAGATTCTCCTCCGGATCATACCAGGACCAGGAGAAGATCTGGGACTTCACAGCCGGTATCACTGTTCCGCCTGGAACTGTCGTATCTTCCATATCCGATGGTGTACTGACGGAAGGTGCATCCTCCTGTTTCTCGTCATCCTCTGCTTTGTCGGCAGAATCCTTCTGATCATTGGTTTCTTCATCATCCGGCCCGGTTTCAGAATCGTCCTCGTTCGTACCGGAAGACGCGGCTGTATTCCGTATGCATCCGCTTTCTACAGTGCAGACGTGGGTACATTCCGTCGGCTCTTCTCCTATCTGGGACGAGGTTGCTTCCTCATCCGGCTCGCCGTAGCACTCCTCGGTATGCACATGGACACATTTTTTCTTCTCTGTCTTCTGCGGCATATCCGCCCATGCTGTATTTCCAAATAATGTCGATACTGCCAATGTCATTGTCAGACACACCGCTGCCGCCCTTCGTATACCTTTCATTCTCCCATCTCCTCTCTGTTTACCTTTCATCTCTTTTGACGCCCATGAAGATTAATTCTTATGATGTTATTATTAAACAATTTTCAAAAAATGTCAACAAACCGTACACAATATATATTTAATACCGTCATTTATATGATTTCCCGATTTTCATTGTGAATTTCGTTACCTGCTATCTCCATCCCGCCCCAGATACTCCCACACAAACCGCGATACTTCTGCCTTTTTATGGTACCTCTCCCGCACCGCATATACATGCAGCCGGGTCTTGGCACGCGTCATTGCCACATAGAACAGACGTCGTTCTTCCTCCATATCCTCGTCCAGCATCGCGCGGCTGTGCGGCGTGATGCCCTCATTGGCATCGAGAATATAGACAATGGGAAATTCCAGCCCCTTGGCACTGTGCATCGTCGCGAGCGTGATCGCGTCCGTCTCCGTCCGCCGCTGCGCCGCCTGCCGGAGCAGTTCCTCCTTGTACGCGTCGATGTGTGCAAACCACTCGTCAAAGGTCTTGAAACCCGCCGCACTTTCTTTTAACTCATCGGCAGTCTCTAAAAGTTCCTCCGGCCGCATCCGCCGGAATGCCGCATACTCGATCAGATATTCGTCGTATCCCATGCCCTGGCGGATATAATTGACGGCTGCCAGAGGTGACATCCGGGCGATGGCCCGCAGATCCCCTTCCAGACTCTCGATCCGCTCGGCAATCCAGTCTTTCTCCGCATAGAATGCCTTCATCTTCTCGAACGAAACCGTCTCATCCGGCATCGCATCCCGGCTGATATACCGCTTCGGACGGTTGATGACCTGCAAAATATCTTCCCGCGCCCGGCTTCCCATGGCGATCCGGATATAGGTCAGGATATTTCGCGAAATCCAGTGTTCATAGAGGTTCGGCACCGTATCCCGTGTCCGGAAAGGAAGGTTGTATTCCATCAGCTTTTCCATCAGAAAACGAGGACCAGCATTGGTCCGGTATAAAACTGCGATATCCCCCGGCCGCACTCCCGACTGCAGATACAGCTGTATCTCCCTGGCAATGGCCAGATTTTCTTCCCCCGGATCCTGCCAGAGCTTCGTGATCACGTTCTTCCCATGACGTCCCGTTGTATGGATGGCCTTTGAAAAACGTTTCTGGTTTTCTCCGATCAGCCGCAATGCCGGTGCCACGATCTCCTCGGTACTGCGGTAATTCACATCCAGAAGAATCCGTCCGGCACCCGGATAATCCCGCTCAAACCCCAGCATAATCTCCGGTTTGGCCCCACGAAACCGGTAAATCGACTGATCATCATCGCCCACGATAAAAAGATTATCTTCCGGCTTGGCTAACATCCGCACGATCTCATATTGAAGCCGGTTGATGTCCTGAAACTCATCAATCAGGATGTACCGATACCTCCTCTGCCAGGCAGACAGGATATCTTTTCTTTCCGTAAAAAGTTCCAGACACAGCACCATCATGTCATCGAAATCGATGAGTCCGGTCCGGCGCATTTTCTCTTCATAGCCTGCATAGAGCTGACGGAAAACTGCATCCGGACAGTTTTTGGAATAGTAATGTTCCAGTGCAATCCTCTCTCCCTTGACAGAGCTTATCTCACTTAAAATGGAGGCTGCAAACTCATTTTCATCCTCCGGCTCCAGACCTCCGGCCTGAGCCAGCTCCCGGACAAACTGCATCTGCTGATCTTCCCGGACAATATTGTCAGCGGTATATCGGTATGCCAGCTTTAAGATCCTAAAAAAGATCGAATGAAAAGTACCGAAGGTGACTCTGGATCCGCCGCCGGTCAATGCTTCATACCGCTCCCGCATCTCCTCGGCTGCTGCCCGGGTAAAGGTAATCACAAGAATATCCCCCGGATCGATTCCGTACTCCTTCGTCAGATACTGGACCCGATGGGTGATCACCGTTGTTTTCCCTGATCCCGGTCCCGCCAGAACCATCATGGGACCATCTTTATGCATGATTGCCTGTGTCTGTGCTTTACTGAATGCCATTTCCTGTTTCCTTACTCCACAATTCAAGAATATCTCGGCATATTTGCTTCGAAATTCGCATTTTGATGTGCAAGACATACTTCTGCCGCGCATCTGAAGCAAATCTGTCAAGTACAAATGTAAGAAAAGTGCGCCTTGGAATGTATTTCTCACAAAGCGCACCTTTTCACTGCTTTTCATGCATCTACGATACATGAAAAAGCAGTTGTTTATTTACTACCTACTGATTTAATCTGCGAAGCCAAACTTGCTTCAAGTCGAATATCTACGATTACGACAGCCTACTGCTGTGCCTCCAGAAGTTCAATCCCCTTCTTGATACGGCGGATCGACTCTTCCTTGCCAAGCACTTCCATGATCTCAGTCGCGCCTGCCGGCGTCATCTGCTTGCCGGATACAGCGGTACGGATCGGCCACATTACAAAGCCGGTCTTAACGCCCTCTTTGGATACATACTCGGACAGCGCCGCGTACAGGGCGTCGTTGGAGTAATCTTCCTGTGCTTCCAGAATCGGCAGAACATCTTTTAATACCTTTAAGGATGTCTCCAGATTGGTCTTCATCTTCTTGTGAACATACATCTGCGGATCATACTCCGGCAGTGTCTCAAAGAAATCGATGTGTCCCTCGATATCCGGGAAAATCTCGATTCTCGTCTTAACCATCGCCGCGATCTTCTTCAGATCCAGATCCTTGGTGATTACTTTCTTGATGTACGGCTCTGCCATCTCATAGAACTTATCAAAATCCATCGCCTTGATGTACTCGCCGTTCATCCATTTCAGTTTTACCATATCGAAAACAGCCGGAGATTTGCTGATATTCTTGTAGTTGAACTCTTTTACCAGCTCGTCTAAGGAGAAAATCTCCTGATTATTTTCCGGTGACCAGCCAAGCAGGGCAACAAAGTTGACAACTGCCTCGGAAACGAAGCCCTGATCGATCAGATCCTGATAGGAAGAATGACCGCTTCGCTTGCTCAGCTTCTTGTGCTCCTCGTTCGTGATGGTCGGGCAGTGCACATAAACCGGAACCTCCCATCCGAATGCGTCGTACAGACGGTTGTACTTCGGTGAAGAAGACAGGTACTCGTTACCGCGGACTACATGGGTGATCTGCTGTAAATGATCGTCCACCACATTTGCGAAGTTGTAGGTCGGGAATCCATCCGATTTGATTAAAACCATATCGTCCAGCTCGGAGTTATCTACGGAAATATCCCCATAAATCTCATCGTGGAAGGTAGTCTTTCCCTCGGTCGGGTTGTTCTGACGGATGACAAACGGCTTTCCTGCCTTTAAGTTTGCCTCTACCTCTTCCTTGGAAAGGTGCAGGCAGTGCTTATCATAGGTCATGATCTCTTCGCCGTTTACTTCTCTCTTTAAGCTGTTTAAGCGTTCCTGATCGCAGAAACAGTAATAAGCTTCGCCTTTATCGATCAGCTTCTTCGCATATTCCATGTAGATGCCCTGTTTCTGACGGTCGCTCTGTACATACGGGCCAACCGGACCGCCGATGTCCGGACCTTCGTCATGTTTCAGTCCTGTATCGCGCATCGTATTGTAAATGATCTCGGTCGCGCCTTCAACGAAACGCTCCTGATCGGTATCCTCGATTCGCAGGATAAAATCGCCGCCCTCATGTTTTGCAATCAGGTATGCGTATAATGCAGTTCTCAAGTTTCCTACATGCATTTTGCCTGTCGGGCTCGGTGCGTATCTGGTTCTGATCTTTGTCATACTTTTCACACGGCTGTCTGGAAGCTTATGTTCCAAACAGTTTTTCCTTTCCTAGAAATAATTGAAATATTATAATTATAAAATAAAGTAACTGTTCCGTAGGTCTGCGCATTTACTGCGCTGACCGTACGAAAACATGGGCCAGCAGGCAGGTAATTTATATCACGCCTTCATATTCAGCAGATGGCACGCCAGCTGGAAATAAATCATCAGGCTGCACGCATCCACGATCGTCGTGATCATCGGCGACGCCATGATCGCCGGGTCGAGATGGATCGTCTTCGCCGCAATCGGAAGCACACATCCGATCGTCTTCGCGATGATAACCGTGCAGAACAGGCTGATAACTACCGTCAGGCAGATGAGTACCTGCCCCGGATACTGGATCATCAGGCGCACGAAATTGACAAGCGCCAGAGAAAGTCCACAGAGCATTCCCACGCGGATTTCTTTCCACATAACTTTCAGAATATCCGCCGGTTCTACCTCGCCGACCGCCATACCACGGATGATCATCGTGCTCGCCTGGCTGCCGGAGTTTCCGCCCGTATCCATCAGCATCGGAATAAACGTAACCAAAAGCGGAATTACCGAAAAGGCATTCTCATATTTTAACAAAATACCGCCGGTCACCATACTGCTCAACATCAGGATCATCAGCCACGGAATACGGTTTCTCGCGAGCTGGAACACGCCCGTCTTCAGGTACGGCTTCTCACTCGGCAGCATCGCCGCCATCTTCTCAAAGTCCTCCGTCGCCTCCTGCTCCATGACATCCATGACATCATCGACCGTGATGATGCCGACCAGACGGTCTTCGCCGTCCACAACCGGTAAACTCAAGAGGTTGTACTCATTGAACGTCTCCACAACCTTTTCCTGGTCTTCCGTCGTATACGCCTTGATCACATGCGGATCCATGATATCGCCCATGAGCGCCGCATAATCATTCATCAGAAGATCCTTGACCGTCACAACGCCCTCTAAGCGGCGTTTTTCATCCATGACATAGCAGGTGTAAATCGTCTCCTTGTCCACGCCATATTTCCGGATATAATCAAATGCCTGCTCCACCGTCATATTTTTCTTGAGTCCCACGTACTCCGCCGTCATGACGCTTCCGGCGCTGTTTTCCGGGTAATTGAGGAACTGGTTGATCAGTTTTCTCGTATCCGGGCTGGAGTTCTGAAGTACGCGCCGCACGATCGTCGCCGGCAGCTCCTCCAGCATATCGACCGCATCATCGACATACAGGTCGTCAATGATGGCACGCAGCTCATTATCCGTAATACTGGTAATGATGTGCTGCTGCTGTTCGACTTCCAGACAGGCAAATACCTCCGATGCCAGCTCTTTCGGCAGCATACGGAATACAACGACCGTCTTTTCTGAATCCAATTCTTCGATAAATGAGGCAATATCCACCTCATTCATCTCGACCAGCTGGCTTTTCAGCTCCCGGTACTTCTTCCCAGTCAGCAGAGCCAGCAGCTCTTCTTTCTTCTCTTCTTCTAACATTCCCGTCTCCTTCCAAAATATTGTCATTTTGGAAATCGGACAGGCTGCTCCCTTCCTGCTCCTGCACACAGGCAGAATGCCGGAAACTTATCCACAGATGCGGCAGTGTACACAAGGAATCCGCTGTTTGCAGCTGTCATTCCTGCAAATGCATGTGTACGCTGCCTTCGGTTCTGGGTAGCTGCCGTCTGATTCCGCCTTATGACTCCGGCTTTCCATTGTGTTCACTCCTCTCCTGATTTTCTCGCATGAAAACATCCGGCAGATTGATGCTCGATACCGGATGTCTCTTTTTATTATAATAATTGAATGAAAAAATAGCAATCTTTTTATCGAAGTTATCCAAAAAAACGTTGTTAAAAAGTAATTGTTCACGGGTAGACACTTTGGGAACCGAAAATGCCGCTCAGATACCACCACGGCGGCAGCAGCTTTCGCACACCCGCGGCTCCCGGCAAAAAGAGCGAAGCGTCAAAAAAGATCGGACAGAGCAGGAGGCTCGCAAGGATAAACACCGGAATCAGCGCCGCCAGAAATCCCGGCTTCCGGCAGACTGCCAGGCATCCAAAGGCATACATGGTCACGAAGAAGAGATAAAAAAGCAGCTTTCCCGCCTCTAAAAGCGGCTCTGCCCCATTTCCCGACGCCAGAAGCGCCGCATAGGCCGAAATGGATGCTAAAAAAACAAACGCCGCGATCTCCGCCGTCTGCAGCAGCCAGCGCTCCCGGCTCCGGACCGCCGCATAAAGCCCTCGCTCTGCATCCTCGCCCGCCATGACAGCTGCCGACAGCCCCATGATAAAAAGGAATACTGCAGTCAGCCCGCGCACCGGAAAGACCACCTTCATCGCCCCTGTCTGCAGTGCCGTTCCTCCCTGTAAGGTCTGATAATCAAAGGTAAAGGTGCTTCCGTTGCTGCGGTATTTTTCATAAAGTTCCATCAGCACGCCGCACGCCTTTTCCCGCGCCTCCGTCGTCTGGCAGCGCGCCATCACCGTCTGGAATGCCGCTCCATTTTTCCCATAGTCTGCCAGCAGTTCCCGCCCGTACACCTCGAACAGTTCAGAAAATATCTTTTCTGATATAATTTTCTCTGCCACCGTGGACGGCGACACCAGCACGCGGACCGCACGGGTATAATGCCCCTCGTCCAGCCGTTCTTTTAATCTCTCTGGAAACAGGTAGGCGCACTCCGCCCGTCCGGTCATAACCGCCTTCTTTGCCTCTTCCTCCGTCCCGCACGGATAAAAGAAAAATGAACGGCTCTCTTCCGATTCCAGTCTTTCTGCAAGCGCCTGATTCCACGCATCCGTTCCCGGACAGAGCGCCACCGCGATCCGCCCGGAATCCCGTTTTTCCACCTGATGGAGCACGCCCATTCCCAATGGAAAGATCAGAAGAAACAGGAGGAACACCGGGCGGTAAAGAGCCCGCCGCAGCGTCATTCCAAACATACAGAACCACCACGCCAGCTTCCGCATCCGTCAATCCCTCCTTTTTCCGGCGGCAAGCGCCAGTGCAAAGCATGCCAATGCCGCCGCAGCCAGTTTCCACAGCACCGGAACCGCCCCTGTCTCCCCGCCCGAAGCAATAAAGCGGATTCCATCCATCCAGAGCGCCGTCACCGTCATATTTCCGACTTTCTGAACCAGTTCCGGCAGAAAGACGGACGGGATGATGCCGCCCGCCAGAAAGAGAAATACCACATTGACCGCAAACAACGTCAAAATCGCCGCTGCCGAACTTCTGCACACCTCATAAAACAGCAGAATCCACGCCGAAACTGCCGCGCAGGTCAGCCCCCACGCCGCCAGTTCTTCCCGCCCCGCCAGCGCATATCCCTTCTGCACCGCCCAGCCATAGCCGCCCGCCGTGACTGCCATCAGAAGAAGCGTCATGCACAAGCATTTGCAGAAAAGCGGATACCACCGCCGGATCCCGATGCGCCGAAGCCCCTGTTCCAGCGCCTCCGTCTGGGGAGCCAGAAACGGTGCTGCCGGGATTCCGGTGAGAATCATCAGAAATACAATCCCCGAAATTCCATAAAAGACCGCCGTCGATACATTCCCTGCAGCGCTGACCGTTTTCTTCCGGAAAAGTGCCTCGCGGTTCATCGCATATTTTAAAAAGATACGGTTCAAATCCTGTTCAGACACCGAAATCTGTTCCGGCACTCCCTGGAGATTCAAATATTCATCTGCCGCGTAGATCGCCGCCTGCGAAGTGCCAAGCATCGAACTGCCCGACTCTGCCAGTTCCCGGAAAACGGCGCCTTCCAGCCCGCTCTCATCCGGAAACCAGATCGTGGCTGGCTGGTTCGTACCGTCCAAAATGCCGCGCGCCATGCCGGACGGCACCTCGAAAACCGCTTGAAGCTCCCCGCTTTTCATCTTTTGGAACGCTTCATCGTGTTCCAGATACGAAAAGTCGCAGAGACTTTCCACGCTGTCCAGCGAGGCAATCATTTTGGTTATCTTTTCCGAAAGCGCATCGTCCTCCGGAAGCACCACGCCCACCTCGATTTTCTTTAAAGATGTTTCCCCATATAAAACCTTAGACGCCGAAAATGCCGCCATGCCGACGAGCAGCACCATCACCGCCAGCCCTGCCAGAAAATACGGCAGCTGGCGGAGCAGGCGCTTTCCGGTCAGCAGCAGATATATCATATATGTTCGCATTTTCCGCCGCCTATGACATGACTTTCAGGAGGATCGCGAACAGGTTGCCTGTTATTTCCGTTGTGACCTGGTTATAATCCTCCTCGGAGGAAGCCAGCACATCAAATGGAACGCCGTCCGGCTGCACGATCTCATCCTCCAGCGGGTTGACATAATAGGAACCGGCAAATTCAACATAAGAACTGCTTCCATTTAACAATGTAGTTTCCAGACGCAGGGAATCCATATCGATATGGACGCTCTCGCCCTTTGAAAGGTCGCTGACCGCGCCATTCGCCGTGAGCGACGCCTGAGACGCACCGTTACTCTGCAGATCCAGCTTTACCTCATAGCTGCCGTCCGCGATCTGATAGTCGCCATCCAGGATAAACTGGTATTTCTCTTCGTCGCTTTGCAGGGTCGCAATTACCTGACCACTCCAGCTCTTTCCAGCCTCGTAAGCGCCTGTTTTATCCAGGGAAACCGTGATAATCTGACCGTCCGAATCCTCAATATTTAACGCCCCATTCACATTCGACAGCATGTTGTAACCGCCGCCAAAGGAAACATCGCCGTAAAAACGGACATTTTCTTCCTCAACCGTTGCATCCGTCTCATAGGAAAATCCAGCCATTTTGCCATCTTTTCTCACATAGACATCCATCGTCACATCCCCGATGGTATTTTCCATTTCCTCTACCAGATTGTCCAGCACCGCTTCCGCCTGCGCCCAGAGTTCCTTCTGCTGTTCCTCCGGATCCACGCTCTCTCCGTCCCCGTCCGCTGCATAGATGCTGCTTGCGTCGCCTGCCAGTTCCAGATAGCGCACCACATCCTGTTTGAGTGTCTCATCATTCAGGAAAAATTCTCTCGTCGTCTTTGCAAAGCGAATCAGCGCATCCTTCGGCAGAGTCACATGGTAACCGCGGCAGTTCTCGCTCTGTCCGTCGATCGTAAACTCTTTTTTGTCATTCTTAGTGACAGTCATAGCCGTTTTGAGGTCATCAATCGCCTTGCTTCCCTCTTTGTAGCGGTTCCAGAGTGCTTTCAGATCCATCATCGGCTCCTCGTCCGAAAGCGCTTCCTTGTACTGTCCCAGATAATTTGCCAGCCCCTCAATATCAATCCCCTGCTCTTCGAGTTTCTGCGCCGCATACGGAGAATTAATGAGCTGTCCTTCCAGATCATTGACATAATCAAGGGTAAATATACGGCTGGAAAGTGCCGGAATCGCCGCCATGATCTGTGTATCATCCATGTAAAGCTGTGCGTCCGCCAATTCTCCGCCGCCATACTGCAAGGAAAGATTTAGCAGCTGCCGTCCGCTGTCCACATCGCGCTTCACATCCAGACCGATGCCCGCACCGCTCATCTGGTTCAGCGATTCATCGGAAATACCTGTCATGCTTAACTCCATCCCCGTCTGCGCGGATCCCTTCTGTAAAAGTTTTTCCAGCTCTTTCGTCCCAAAGATCTCCTCAGACGGATTTAACTGCCCTTCCGCCGTGATGCTCTTGAACGCATCGATCACTGTGTCCTTCGGATCTGCCTGATGGCTGAGCATCACACCGCCGCCGACCACGACCACCGCTGCGGCTGCTCCGGCTGAAATGAGCCATTTCTTCCTGCCAGAACCATTTCCGCCCGTTCTGCCACCGTCACTGCCGCCTGCAGCATTTCCACCGATTCCGCCGCCAGCACCATCGGATCCGCCTGCACTGGTTCCATCCGCTGTGTCAGATGCGGCCGTAAGCGCCTGCGCCGCTGCCTCTGCCGGGTTTAGCGGGGTTGAATTGCTTGACATGTTTGCATTGTTTGTATTGTTTGCATTATTTCTCTCTTCCATCTTGTACCTCCTCCTGTTTTCTCACTCTTAAAACGTTACTGTTCACGCATACGTGCCCAGTAACCTTAAAACCTCTGTATCAGCTCCCGCGCCGAAAGCCCTGCCTCCGTCGGAACCAGCACACCGTCCTTTAATACATAAAGGGTTGTACACGCCCCTATCTCTCCCATCTCATGGGACGTTAAAAGAACTGTTCCCCCTGCTTTCACATAGCTCCTGATATAAGTCAGGATCTGCTCCTTTGCCTCCAGGTCAAGCGCTGCCCCCGGTTCATCGAGAATCAGGATATCCGCGCGTCCGGAGAGTGCCGCCGCGATGCTCAGCCTCTTTTTCTCTCCGCCTGAAAGCCGTCCCACCTGCGTTTTCGAGAATCGGTCCACACCCAGCACATGACCGACGCCGCATTCCAGATCCCGCTCCATCTCCCGCCGTTTCCCCCGGAACCAGAGACGGTAATTATCAAATGCCGTCAGCTCCGGGATCAATGGATTTTCCTGAGGCACATAGGCGATTTTTTCTTCTAACAGACGATGTCTTCCAAGCGCCTCCTGCCCGTCAATCCGAATACTCCCCCGATCCGGCTTGCGGATCCCCGCGAGGATCGAGAGCAGCGTCGTCTTGCCGCATCCATTTCCGCCGACAATCCCGATGCATTCCCTTGGATTTGCCCGAAAAGAGACATTTTTTAGGATCGTCCTTCCGCGGTACCGTTTTTCTATCCCTGTTACCTCTAACATATTTTTCCTCTTTGTAAAGTAAAAAGGAACACCGCAAAGCAGAAGCGAACCGCTTCTCTGCCTTGCAGCATTCCTTACTTTATCTGGTCTGCGCCGCAGCGATGCAGGCACATTAATTTTATGATGGATGATTGCAGCACATCGTGTGCATTTGCAATCTATTTATTATTTATTTTCAGCCAGATCGCCTGGTTTCATGCTCAGGTTGATACGACCCATCTTATCGACCTCGATTACCTTTACAGTAACTTCATCGCCGATGTTGACAACATCCTCTACCTTCGCTACGCGCTTGTCCGAAAGCTTGGAAATATGAACCATACCATCTTTGTTCGGAGCCAGCTCTACGAATGCACCAAAATTCATGATACGGACAACGGTACCTGTCAGAATCTGACCCGGCTCGATGTCGGTCACGATGCCCTTGATGATAGAAACTGCCTTGTCGATCATTGCCTGATCGGTGCCGCATACAGCTACGCTGCCATCGTCCTCGATATCGATCTTAACGCCGGTCTGCTCGATGATCTTGTTGATTACCTTGCCCTGTTTGCCGACTACATCGCCGATCTTCTGCGGATCGATGGAGATCTGAACGATCTTCGGAGCATACTGGCTGACGGTCTTTCTCGGCTCGGAGATAACCGGCGCCATAACTTCATCCAGGATGTAGAGTCTTGCCTCTCTCGTCTTAGCGATTGCCTCCTCGATGATCGGGCGGGTCAGACCGTGGATCTTGATATCCATCTGGATGGAAGTAATACCCTTGTGAGTGCCGCCTACCTTGAAGTCCATATCGCCGAAGAAGTCTTCCAGACCCTGGATATCGGTCAGAACGATGTAATCATCATCGGTGTCGCCTGTTACCAGACCGCAGGAAATACCAGCTACCGGAGCTTTGATCGGTACACCTGCTGCCATCAGGGACAGAGTGGATGCACAGATACTTGCCTGGGAGGTAGAACCATTGGATTCCATCGTCTCAGATACGGTACGGATTGCATACGGGAACTCTTCCGCAGTCGGAAGTACCGGCACAAGCGCACGCTCCGCCAACGCACCATGACCGATCTCACGGCGTCCCGGTCCTCTGGACGGTTTGGTTTCGCCTACGGAGTAGGACGGGAAGTTGTAATGGTGCATATATCTCTTGGATGTCTCGTTCTCATCCAGTCCGTCGATCTTCTGTGCCTCGGACAGCGGAGCCAGTGTACAGATATTTAAAATCTGTGTCTGTCCACGAGTGAACATACCGGAACCGTGTACACGCGGCAGAATGTCGATCTCTGCTGCCAGCGGACGGATCTCGGTGATACCGCGGCCATCCGGACGCTTGTGATCTTTGAGGATCATCTTGCGGACAGTCTTCTTCTGGTACTGATATACAGCCTCACCCAGAACAGCCAGCCACTCCTCGTTATCAGCGAATGCCTCTTCCAGGCGCTCGGTGATTGCGCGGATATTCTCTTCTCTCTTCTGTTTCTCGTCTGTAAATACAGCCTCTTCCATCTCTTCCTGCGGAACCAGCTCACGAATCGCTGCAAACAGCTCTTCCGGAACTGCACAGCTCTCGTAGGAATGTTTCGGCTTGCCGCACTCTGCTACGATGGTGTCGATGAATTTGATGATCTCCTGGTTTACTTCGTGTGCCTTGAAGATCGCATCGATCATGATGTTCTCCGGAACTTCCTTTGCGCCAGCCTCGATCATGATAACCTTCTCGCGGGTGGAAGCAACGGTCAGAGCCATATCAGATACTTTCTTCTGTGCGTTAGTCGGGTTTACGATAAACTCGCCGTCGATCATGCCGATCTGGGTGGTCGCACACGGACCATCAAACGGGATATCGGAAATGCAGGTTGCGATTGCAGAACCTAACATCGCGGTATACTCCGGGCTGCAGTCCTGGTCAACGGATAATACGAGGTTATTTAAGGTAACATCGTTGCGGTAATCCTTCGGGAACAGCGGACGCATCGGACGGTCGATAACACGTGCAGTCAGAACTGCGTTCTCAGATGCCTTTCCCTCTCTCTTGTTAAATCCGCCCGGAATCTTTCCGACCGAATACATCTTCTCCTCAAACTCAACGCTTAACGGGAAGAAATCAATACCGTCACGCGGCTTGTCAGAAGCTGTCGCGGTTGATAATACGGTTGTATCTCCATAATGCATAAATGCAGCACCATTTGCCTGAGCTGCTACACGGCCAACATCCACTGTTAAAGTTCTGCCAGCCAGTTCCATCGAAAAACTCTTGTACATCTCATATCTCCTTTCATCTTGTTTTGCAGAAGAACCTTCACATTCTCATACGCCGCTTTCGGTTCCAAAAGTGCCTTTCTGTGAAAAGTAATACCGAAACTACTGCTCTGCCCGCAAATATGTTTTTCTGCTTTACGGGTACAGCAGCGGTCTCGGACTTTTCTTCTACATAAACAACTAGGGTGGATTGCTCCACCCTATACGTTTTAATCTTAATTACTTTCTGATGCCTAACTTCTCGATCAGTGCACGGTATCCTTCCAGATCGGATTTCTTTAAGTAATCCAGAAGACCACGTCTCTGTCCTACCATCTTCAGAAGTCCGCGACGGGAATGATGATCCTTCTGATTGGATTTTAAATGCTCTGTAAGCTCAGCGATTCTAGCGGTCAGAATTGCGATCTGAACCTCCGGTGAACCTGTATCGCCTGCTTTTCTTCCGTACTGTTCGATAATAGCTGCTTTCTTTTCCTTTGAAATCATTGTGATTTCCTCCTTAAAATAATTATTCTTACCGTATGCTAAGTTTATGTCGGAGTCGTCAAAAAACTGAGCACCGGCGGACTCATACGCAATTAGTATAACACAATATGTTTTCGGTGTAAATCATTTTATGCAGGTTTTTTCTCGATTTTTATTCCCGTTTCTTCCTATGCTCCTGGTCCCACTGCAATATTTCCACCATTATCCCCCGAAGGACCTCCCGGTCCTGCCTGGGTCGGTGCCGCAGTCTCCGGCGCTTTCGTCTCCGCCTGCGTCGGCGCTGTGGTCGGTTCCGGACCCGGTGCCTGTGTTTCTGCCGGTGCTGGCGCCTGCGTCTCTGCCGGAGCTGGTGTTTCTGCTGGCGCCGTAGTCTCTGCCGGCTTCGTCTCCGCCGGTTTTGCCGTACCGCTCGTCGTACTCTTCTCCGTACCAGGCAGATTGTAGCAGATCACCGGAGTTCCTGCCGAAATATTGTCAAAGATCGTCTTCGCAACACTCGGCGGCAGGTTGATACAGCCGTGGGAACCGCCCGTCTTGTAAATCGTACCGCCAAAACTGCTTCTCCACTTCGCATCATGCATACCGATACCATTATTGAACGGCATCCAGTAATTAACCGGCGTCCGGTAATTCTCACCCTTCAGGACCGCATTTTTCTGCTTATATGCCAGCGGATACGAGCCTGCCGGGGTTCCCCAGCCTTTCGCCAGGTTTCCAGATACGAAATCCGACTCTACCACCAGCTTTCCTTCTTTATAGAAGAAAAGGTGCTGTCCGGTCAGGTTGATCTCCACGTAAGTGTCACCGTAGTCATTTGCCCCATGGCTCGCCGCCTTCTGGGAATACTCCGGCTCACGCGTCGTACTCTCGCCGGAGGCAATAATCGCTGCCAGCGCTTCCGTCTCTGCCGCCTGGTTGATCTTCCAGCCATACGTTCCGCCGCTTACCTGAATCGTGGAACCATACGATGTTTTCAATGTTTTCGCTTTGTTTGAAGTATTGTGTGCTTTCGCCATCTCAGACACGTACTCCGACACCTTGGAGGAATCTACCGAAACACTTCCGTCTGCATTGGCAATCAGCCACGCATGAATCTGATCTCCATTTAAGGTCTCCGTCGAATCGCCAAACTGGTATGTCACGCTCATTTTCGCGTATTTATTCATCTTATCCAGCTGTTCTGCCAGAGATGCATCGTCTTTCAATACCGTCGGCTTCTTATAGACATCTGCTTCCTCCAGCGATAAATGATCCTGCAGATTCTCGATCGCACCCGTTACCGCCTGTGTCAGCTTCTCCGCCTCGACTGCCGTTCCTTCCTGTTCGGGCTCAATCGAATATCCCTGTCCGGACACATACTCAGAAATCTTTGCATTGACCGGTTCTACCGCTTTCTCCGGGTCTAAACACGATAAATTCCGGATCTGGCTTTCCAGCGCCGCATCGTCATACGCCACCATCGTTCCGATCGTATATTCTTCCTGTTTCATATGCCACAGCCATGCGAACGGGTTCTGCGCCGCTACCATCTTTTCCAGGCTGCCGTCAAACTCCGCATGCAGCTTGATATCGGTTCCGGCGATCGTTTCTGTCTGATTATTTCTCTCATCGATCGTCAGTGTATAACCATTCACACCTTCCGCAATCAGTTCCTGCACCTCTGCCGCTGTCTTTCCGGACGCGTCAACACCGTTGATCTGCGTATTCGGAAAGAACCGGGTCTTATATTTCTGGGACATTCCCACATAGACGCCTCCGGCTGCCACGAGCAGAATGCCCGCCGTACAGGCAGCGATCCACGCCGCCTTTTTACCGTTTTTTCTATGCTCAGCTTTCAGAGCTGCCTTTTCCGGGGTGGCTTCCGTCCAGGATGCCGTCTTTCCGGAATCCTGTCCCCGCTGCGGCGCCGCATGGGCTGCCTCCCGCCCTGTACCCGCGCTCTGATTTCCACGGGCGCGGCTGCGCTTTCGACTGGCTGTCTCCTCCGGCTCTTTCTCCGGCAGGCGTTCCGGCTCTTCCCACCGGTTCTGATCCTGACGCTCTGGCTGGTGTATGTTTTCCATGTCCAGCTCTGCTTCCCTTAGGATCCGTTCTTCCATATCCCGGTCGAAATAATCATCATCCAAATAGCCCTCATCCGGCTCATCCAGATAATCTTCATCTTCCAGCATAATCTCCCGGCTGTTCATCGCCGTATTTCGTCTCACCGGCTCCCGCCCATCTTCGCGGCTGCCGGAACGTGAATTTTTATTCAAATTCCCGTTTCTATCTGTCATCTTCCTATTCTCCCTTTAAAAATCCAATACGGGTTCCTATTCCCGGAAGGACCTGCCATTCAAGTAATGATTTTATCATTTGGCATATTTTTCTGACAAAAATCCATGCTATCTGTGTTGCTGGTCCTCCATCGTCCTATTGTATATAAGTTTTAAACGGAAGTCAACTTACAAAACTCTGTCATTTTCTGGTATATTCTGTTACGTTTCTGTTCACGGGTAGGCACTTTTGGAACCGAAAGTGCCGTAAGAAAACGTGGTGGCAGCAGGAATTTGCCGTATTTAAATGCGAAGCCACGGCAAATTCCGTTACTGGTCACGTATGCGTGAACAGTAACTATATTCTGTTACAGAACGCGTAATGGGACGTAATTTTCTATGAAACAGAAACAAAGAGCTGCCGCGCCGCATTTTTATGTCAGCCCGACAGCTCTTTTCTATTTTTGTCCTGTCCGTATTCTATTTCTCCAGCTTTCCGAACAGTCCTTTCTTCTTATGTTTCTCGCCCTCCGGTGCAATTCCGTTCATGGCATCGTCAAACTTGCGAAGCGCTTCCTTCTGTGCCTCGGTCATGCGCTCCGGAACCTGTACCACCAGCGTCACGAAATGGTCGCCGCGCACGTTGCGGTTACGCAGGGACGGAACACCTTTTCCTTTCAGACGGACTCTCGTATCTGTCTGGGTTCCCGGTTTGACCTCATACTCTACCTCGCCGTCCACCGTCTTGATGCGGATCGGACCGCCGAGTGCTGCTTTCACGAAGGAAATCGGCACAGTTGAGTAGATTGTTGTATCCTGACGCTTGAAGACCGGGTGCTGGGATACCACTACTTCTACCAGTAGATCTCCGCGCGGACCGCCGTTGGTACCCGGTTCGCCATTGCCGCGGTCACGCAGCATCTGACCGTTGTCAATACCTGCCGGGATCGTCACTTTGATCTTCTTTCTCTTCGCTACATAGCCGGTTCCGTAGCAATCCGGGCATTTATCCTTGATGATCTTTCCGGTTCCGTTGCAATCCGGACAGGTCTGTACATTCTGAATCTGACCAAAGAACGACTGCTGCGTGTACATGATCTTGCCTTTACCGTTACATTTCGGACAGGTCTGCGGCTGGGTTCCCGGTTTTGCACCCGTTCCATGGCATTTCTCACAGGTTTCCTTTAAGTTTAACTCCAGCTCTTTTTCACAGCCGAAGATCGCTTCTTCAAAAGTAATCCGCACACTGGTACGCACATCCGCGCCGCGCATCGGTCCGTTGCTTCTGCCGCCGCGGCTGCGTCCGCCGCCAAAAATATCTCCGAAGATATCTCCGAAAATGTCTCCCATATCGCCGCCGTTGAAATCAAAACCACCGAATCCGCCAGCGCCGCCTGCACCGCCGTCAAAAGCCGCATGGCCGAACTGATCATACTGACGTCTCTTCTCCGGATCACTCAGTACGCTGTAGGCCTCCGATGCCTCCTTAAATTTATCGGCTGCCGCCTGATCGCCCGGATTTGCATCCGGATGATACTTTTTGGCCAGGGTTCTGTATGCTTTTTTGAGTGTCGCATCGTCCGCATCCTTCGTGACGCCTAAGACCTCATAGTAATCTCTCTTACTCTCTGCCATTTCAGCTCTTCCTTCCCAAAATCCGCCGGTGCATTTGACCGCATCCGGCAGAGTTTCTATCGTATCTATTTATCTTCCCAAAACGTAACTGTTCAGTACCTTCACAGTCACGCGCAAAAATCCATTAAAAATTGCCTACGGCAATGGGATTTTTGCCTGCTGGCCCATGTTTTCGTACGGTCAGCGCAGTAAATGCGCAGACCTACTGAACAGTTACCCTCTTTTTACGCTAACGCCTGCTCCAGATCCGCAATCAGATCATCCACATTTTCAATACCGACAGACAGACGTAAAAATGTCTCTGTAATTCCAAGACGTTCCCGGATCTCAACCGGCACATCGCCATGTGTCTGCAGCATCGGATAGGTAATCAGGGACTCCACGCCGCCCAGACTCTCCGCATAGGAAATAAGCTTCACGCGCTCCAGCACCTTTCTCGCCGTCTCCTCTGTATCAGTGCGGAACGAAATCATGCTGCCCGCGCCGCGGCTCTGTTTTTGGTTGATCTCATAACCCGGATGCTCCGGAAGTCCTACATAGTAGACATCCGTTACTTTTTTCTGCTCTTTCAGCCAGCTCGCGATCTTCATCGCATTCTCCTGCTGCCGTTCCACACGCACTGACAGAGTCTTGATGCCGCGCAGGACTAAGAAAGAATCAAACGGAGAAAGTCCGCTTCCGATCGTCTTGAACAGATACCGGATCTGCTCTGCCAGCGCCTTGATCGGCGTACATAAAAATCCAGCCAGCGTATCATTGTGACCACCTAAAAACTTCGTGCCGCTGTGGACAACCAGATCCGCGCCCTGCGCGATCGGATTCTGCAGATACGGGGACAGGAAGGTATTGTCCACGATCAGAAGCAGTCCGTGCTTCGTCGCCAGACGGCTCATTTCCGCCAGATCGGTCACCTGCATCGTCGGGTTGCTCGGTGTCTCGATGTAGAGTGCCTTCGTCTGATCCGTGATCGCCTTCTCAACCGCCTCCACATCGGCTGTATTTATATAGGAAAATGAAAAACCGCGCTTCTTTTCCAGTGTCTCAAAAATACGGACGGAACCACCATACAGATCCTCGGTACATACAAAATGGCTGCCACTGTCAAACAGCTCCATCATCAGCGAGATCGCCGCCATACCGGATGTGCAGGCAACGGTATCAACCGCTCCTTCCAGCGCCGAAACAGTCTTTTCCAGCTCGTCTCTGGTCGGGTTGCTCTCACGCGTATAATTATGACCGGTCGATTCCCCAATACCCGGGTGGGCAAAAGTCGCCGTCTGGTAAATCGGTACTGAAACAGCGCCAAAAGAATGGTTTTTAGAAGTTTCCGGATCTCCGCAAATACAAGTTGTCTCTATCTGATAAGCCACGATGTCATCCTCCTGTGTCTATTTGCTATATCAGCAAATTTGTTTTTTATATAATTTTCTTATTTCATATTGTTTTAATTGGTTTATCAGTGATTGTAATGCGAAATTCCTACTTTGTCAATAGGAATTCCATGCAGTCCGCCATTTTCCCGGGCGTTTTCCTTCCTCAGCGCAAAAACCTATCAAGGTACATTTTTTGTTTTTTCACAGAACGCACCTTCCAAACAATTCAAGTCGAACGTCCGTGAGACTTGGCGCGTGATTCTGGTCAGCGAAGCTGACATATTCTTTACAGAATCACTGCGCATCCTCGCGGAGCGTTTATCTCAGTCGGAGAATGGACTCCCACTGAGACAAATTTGCTATTACTCACCACCTGAAGAGGTGGGAGTCTTCTCGACTGAGATAAAAAAACGGTCAGAATCAATGACATCTTCCCACATTTCAGAAATATATCATCCATTCTGACCGCTTTAAATGGCTGCAGTTCTCGCTCCCCTTACCAGTAGGTTTCACTTTTCATCAACCACACACTAATTTTTACCAAATTACACTCTTAATTTCCTTTGCAGACTTCTTCTAGAAAATACCGGTGCACCGTCACATCCTCATTCAATTCCGGATGAAATGCCGTCGCAAACTGGTTTCCCTGTCTGGCTGCGACTATCTTTTCGTCCACTGTCGCCAGCACCTTAACATTTTCCTGAACCGAAGCGATGTACGGCGCGCGGATAAAAGTCATCGGAATCGTCCCCAGACCGGCAAATTCAGCCTCCGTGTAAAAACTTCCGAGCTGACGCCCGTAGGCATTCCGCACCGCCGACACATCCATCGTCGCAAAGCACGGCGTTCCGCCCTCGATCTCCTTGGCCAGAAGCAAAAGCCCCGCGCACGTTCCATACACCGGAAGCCCTGCCGCAATCTTTGCCCGAAGCGGCTCATAAAGCCCCAGCTCATCCAGGAGCTTACGCATCGCGGTACTCTCGCCGCCCGGCAGAATCAGTCCGTCCATCGGCCGCTCCAGATCCGGAAGCTGCCGGATCTCAAACGCCTCTGCGCCCAGTCTCCGTACCATGGCAATGTGTTCGGCAAACGCGCCCTGCACCGCCAGCACGCCTATCTGTTTTTTCTCCATCTTACTGTCCCCGCTCTGCCATCAAAATCGCAATCTCATTCTCATTGATACCAACCATCGCCTCGCCCAGATCCTCAGAAATCGCAGCAAGTAATTTTGCATCCTTGTAATTCGTTACTGCCTGCACGATCGCCGACGCACGTTTCTCCGGATTGCCTGACTTGAAGATACCAGATCCAACAAAGACTCCCTCTGCGCCCAGCTGCATCATCAGAGCCGCATCCGCCGGGGTAGCCACGCCGCCTGCCGCGAAATTGACAACCGGGAGACGTCCATTGTCATGTACATAGCGGAGCAGATGAACCGGAACTTTTAACTGTTTTGCTGCCTCGTAAAGCTCATCCTCACGCAGGTTCTGAACCCGGCGGATCTCCGAATTCATCGCACGCATATGGCGGACTGCCTGTACGACATCGCCCGTTCCCGGCTCTCCCTTGGTACGGATCATCGAAGCACCTTCCTCGATCCGGCGCAGCGCCTCTCCCAGGTCTCTCGCACCGCAGACAAACGGAACCTTGAACTGTGTCTTGTCAATATGGTACACATCATCCGCCGGAGATAATACCTCGCTCTCATCGATATAATCAATCTCGATCGCTTCCAGAATCTGCGCTTCCACAAAATGACCGATCCGGCACTTTGCCATAACCGGAATCGAAACTGCCTCCTGAATGCCGCGAATCATCTTCGGGTCACTCATACGGGACACACCGCCCGCTGCCCGGATATCCGCCGGAATCCGCTCCAGCGCCATAACCGCACACGCACCTGCCGCCTCCGCGATCTTCGCCTGCTCCGGGGTTGTGACATCCATGATAACGCCGCCCTTTAACATCTGTGCCAGCTGTTTATTCAGTTCATAACGATTCTCTGCCATTTTTATTCCTCCCGTAGTTGAATATGATTTTTCTTTGTAAGCCAAGCGTCCTTACGATCCTTGCAATCAATACCCGAATCCACTGAATCATTCACAGGCAAGCGCCTCTTCTGCCTTTCTATTCTGCCTTGCGAAAAACAATTCACTGACATTCTGTATTTTTACATTCATTTCCGCATCAACTTAGTAGGAATTATAGCAAAAACTGTACTGATTAAAATATACACTTTTAAATATTTTAATCAGTACAGTTTGTTCTTTTCTCAAATCTTATTCTATTTTTCTTTTATCTGCACAAACCGGAGCGCCCCGGCATTCCACCAATGCCACTCCACTTACCCATTTTTCAGCTTTCCGTTTGTGTCTACGCCTCTTCCGCCTCCAGCAGCGCCTGGTACACATCCCGCTTCGAAATCCCGCGGTCCTTCGCCACCAGCTTCATCGCTTCCTTGCGGCTGTTTCCCTGTGATTCATAATGTTCCATATGCTCTTCCAGGGACATCTGCTGCCAGCGCGCCTGATCCTCCGCCTCGATCTCCTGGACGGATTTGCCCTCGATGACGATCACGCACTCACCCTTCGGCTCATTTTCCGTATAATACGCCACCGCCTGCGAAAGCGTCGTCCGGAACGCCGTCTCGTATTTCTTCGTCAGCTCCCGGCAGATAGACGCCTTTCTATCCCCCAGCGCCTCGTAAAGCTCCGTGAGCGTCCGCAGAAGGTGGTGCGGCGCCTCGTAAAGCACAATCGTGCGCGTCTCATTCTGAAGCTCTGCAAGCACCCGCTGGTGCTCCTTCTTGTCCGTCGGAAGAAATGCCTCAAAACAGAACCTTCTCGTCGGAAGTCCCGAAATAATCAGCGCCGTAACACACGCCACCGCTCCCGGAAGCGCGGTTACTTTAATTCCCGCCTCGCAGCACTGGCGCACCAGCTCCTCGCCCGGATCCGAAATACCCGGCGTCCCGGCGTCCGTGATGCAGGCAATATTCATGCCCGATTTCAGCTTCTCCACCAGCACACGCGCCTTCTCGACCTTATTGTACTCATGGTAGCTCGTCATCGGTGTATGAATATCAAAATGATTCAGAAGCTTAATACTGTGCCGCGTGTCCTCCGCCGCAATCAGATCTACCTGCTTTAACGTCTCCAGTACCCGGAATGTGATGTCATCCAGGTTGCCGATCGGCGTGGCACACAAATATAATGTTCCTTCCATCGTTCTCCTATTCCATTAATACCCGTAAATATCATAAATCTCATCCGTATACACGCCCGGCTCTTTGTACACAATGATCGGCTTTTCCACTGTCATCAGCGCGCCGCCGCCGCGCACCGCCTCGATGAGAACCATATTTGCCTCTTTATCTGCAAACGGATGGACAAATTTCATCCGCTTCGGCTCCAATTTCTGACTTTTCATCGCCATCAGAATCTCAATGAGCCGTCTCGGACGGTGCACCATATAGAGTCGTCCGCCGGGACGAAGTGCCGAAGCCGCCGCGCGCACGACATCCTCCAGATTGCAGAGAACCTCATGGCGGGCAATCGCCTTTGGAAGATCGGGATTTTTCAGCCCGTGGCTGTCGTTCATGTACGGCGGGTTCGTCGTTACCACATCAAAGGATGCCTTCTCAAACAGCGTCGGAACCTCCTTGATATCGCCCTGCACGATCGAAACCTTCTCTTCCAGCCTGTTGAGCGCCACACTCCGGGATGCCATCTCCGCCATCTCCGCCTGGATCTCCAGACCTGTAAAATGGCTTCCTTCCGTCTTTGCCTCCAGAAGAATCGGGATAATACCAGTTCCCGTTCCCAGATCAAGCGCTTTCTCGCCCGGCTTCACCGATGCAAACCCGGACAAAAGCACCGCGTCCATGCCAAAACAGAACCCGTTCGTCTTCTGGATGATCCGGTATCCGTTCCGCTGCAGTTCATCGATCCGCTCGCCCTCTTTAATTATCATCCAGCTTCGACTTTCCTTCCTTTTTCTCCAGTGCCTCCAGCGCTTTCAGCTCCGCATCGTTGACATTTCCCCTGTCACGGCGGCGCTTCGGCTTAAACTTGAGCTGATCCACACGGTAATCACGGATCTCCTTCTCATCCCGTCCTACCGTCACAACCACCTTTACCTGCTGGCGCAGGACGCTGACACTGTGAACCTCGCCTTTCAGCCCGTCATCCGTTGTGACGTAATCGCCGACACTCGGCAGATGGCTGTTCAGATCCTCATACGTCTCTTCCTCGTATTTCAGGCAGCACATCAGACGACCGCACACACCCGAAATCTTCGTCGGATTTAAGGACAGGTTCTGCTCTTTTGCCATCTTAATTGAAACCGGAATAAACTCCGATAAATATGAATGACAACAGAGCGGACGACCACAGATACCGACGCCACCCAAAATCTTCGTCTCATCCCGGACGCCAATCTGGCGCAGCTCGATCCGCGTCTTAAAGACCGCCGCCAGATCCTTGACAAGCTCACGGAAATCGATTCTTCCATCCGCCGTAAAATAAAACAGCAGCTTATTGTTATCAAAGGTGTATTCTGCATCGATCAGCTTCATCTGCAATTCATGCTTGCGGATCTTTTCCTGACAGATCTGGAATGCCTCATGCTCTTTTTCTTTATTCTTCCGTTCCAGCTCCTCGTCATTCTTCGTCGCCATACGAATGACCGATTTCAGCGGCTGGATCACCTTCTTCTCATCCACCTCGCGGACGCCAAGAACCACCTCTCCGAACTCGATTCCGCGGGCGGTCTCCACGATCACATGGTCGCCCATCTTGATTTCCATCTGCGCCGGATCGAAGTAATATACCTTTCCGGCCTTGCGGAACCGGACTCCGATTACCTTTATCATAAATTTAATTCTCCTTCATCGTCAAAAGCATCAGCTCCAGCGCCAAATCGGTGTTGACGTTAGCATTCAGCCGGACTTTTGCCTTTTCAATCGCACTCAATATCTCTTCCAGCCCCTCATAGGAACTCTTCTGGCAGCAACTGCTGACCGCTGAATACTCCTCCTTAAAGATCAGCGAATTCATGTCCTTTGTGACCTTAAACATCAGAATATCCCTGTACCAGAGCTGCATGAAATCCAGGCACTCATACAGATCCAGATTGTCCTCCTGCAGCTTGCGGATATAATCCAGAAGCATCGGAATATCCATGTCCTTGATATTTTTAAGCAGCGTCAGCACCTCTCGGTACAAAAGTGCAAACTCCTCCGAAGAGGCGAGATAAATCGCTTTTCCTAAATTTCCTCTCGCAAACGCCGCATAAATATCCGCCTGACCATCCGAAACGCCCATTTTCTCCGTCAGGTAATCGCTTACCACCGAATCCTTGAGCGGACGAAGTTTCAACTGGATACAGCGGGACAGGATCGTCGGCAGAAATACCTCCGGGTTCGTCGTGATAAGCACCAGCACCGCATAGGCCGGCGGCTCCTCAATCGTCTTTAAAAGAGCGTTCTGCGCCTGCACCGTCATTTTCTCCGCCTCATCGACCAGATATATCTTATATGGACTGCTGTACGGGCGGATCGAAACCGTATCATTGATCTGAATTCGGACATCATCGACACCAATGCTCGCCGGTTTCTCATGTGTCACCCAGATCACATCCGGATGATTGCCCGACAAAAACTGCTTACAGGAATGGCATTCCATGCACGGCTCTGTCCCATGTTTCTCGCACAAAAGCGTCATGGCAAATGCCTTCGCGATCGTCTTGCGTCCCATTCCTTCCTCGCCCGACAATATGTAGGCATGTGAAACTCTCTGATACCCGATCGCCTTCTGAAGGTGCTCTTTTATCTTCTCATGTCCAATAATATCGTGAAAACCTGCCATCTTGATGCTCCTTTCAGGGCTGGACTATGGATTTTAATTCTAAAATCGTTTCAATCGTATGGATCGGTTGGGATCCCTTCTATCATGCCCTTCTTTTATTATTTGTAAATCTCTATCATCTTAGTATAACACAAGATTTAACCTCTGCCTAGTGCGATGAAATTCCGAATTTGTTACTGTTCACGCATACGTGCCCAGTAACGGAATTTGCCGTGGCTTCGCAT
>ERZ791800.462-NODE-462-length-35453-cov-122.147466_pt1 | contig 35453 bp, 37 predicted proteins | sample MGYA00510310_ERZ791800 | MGnify/ENA primary metagenome ERZ791800 (study PRJEB30046, sample SAMN00791954) | human gut metagenome | study: EMG produced TPA metagenomics assembly of the A metagenome-wide association study of gut microbiota in type 2... | reverse complement strand
AACGAGCAGAAGTCCGCTCGTTTCCATATTGTTACCTATATAATATAGGCAAACGACCAACTTCTTGATTTTCAATCAAAGTCCAATTTAGAGCGAGTTAGTATTTTAAACAAATAGCATACTTATCTTGTATACCTCTTTGGTTTGCTGCCATCTCGATAACACGCCAGACATTACCTACACGAGCAGGATAGGTAGTAAGAGACACTACATAGTCGGCCTCCTCTGGTGAGGAGATTGACTTCTTCTTGATGTTGTGATAGTACCAACACAAGAAGTTGTTTGTATGGTATATGCCGGAAAGGATGACACGGCGTAACAGATTCAGCCCAACGAAGGGAGAAAGGGAGTTGACGCTTGGATAGATTCCATCCAAGAAGTCTAATAGTTTTGCTATCATAATAACGATGTTTTATTTAAGAATATGAACCTTTTTCAAACCTTTGCGCAAGAAAGCGAAAACATCATAATAACCAAACAACTGGACATAGAGAACAGAGAATGTAATGCCAACTATACCTTTAACAACCATTGCGACAAAGGGAATTGAAATAGGAAGGAATGATGTGATGTATAATACAACACAGAGGAAAATGCCGAACACAGCAGGTGCTACCATATGTTGAAGCCAAACCTTGAACGACGACTTCAGCGCATAAGTGTACATGATATAGAAGCAGATGAAGGTGGTGATAATCATTGCTGCGGTGTATCCCCATGCAAGAGCCTCAATTGAGCCAAATACAATAACACCGACTGCAAATGATCCCAATGTGAAGAAGACTCCGATAAAGCTGTTCCAGAACATTGCCTTAGTATGACCAGTAGCCTGAAATATAGAGCCACTGGAGCAACCCATAATCTGAAAGGGTACGCTGATAGCTAATATTTTAAAGCAAGGTACAGACTGCCCCCATTGGTCTCCAAAGAACAATAGTATCAGCTCATCGGCACAGAAATAGAGCAAGGCACAGAGCGGAATACCAAGAAAGGCAAAGAACCGAAGAATCTGAGAATACTTTTGCTGAATATATTCTAAGTCATCTTGATACTTGCTGAATACAGGCAACATGACTGGTATTAAGACACCCGAAATATACTGTAGAGGCATCAGCTGAAGATTGTATGACTTGTTGTAATATCCCAGTTGCTTCATACCCATGTATTTACCTACAAGCATAGAGTCCATATTGCGTGACAGATAGCCTACCATATTAGCCAAAAACTGGAATGCAGAGAAAGAGAAGATTCTCTTCAAAGGTGCCCAATCTATGCGCCAAACAAAATGTACTCTCGTGATGTAACGGAGAATAAACATAGTGGGTATTGACATAATGGCTGTTGGCAATACTAATGATATAGGTCCACAACCATGAAAAGCCATCGCTATGGATATAGCTCCACCTATTAGCTGTGAACACAACGATATAATGGTTATTAGCTTAAAACGTTGTTGCCTATACAATATATTATTAGGTACAGCATTGACACATCCCATCAATATATTGACACTCATTACCTGACACACCAGCGTAACTTGAGGGTTTCCGTAGTATTCGGCTATGTAAGGGGCACAAAAGAAAAATGCAACTCCGAGCACCAATCCCTGATAGCTATTGAAAGTATTGATGCTGTTCATATCCTCAGCAGTCAATGTTTTGTTTTGTATAACTGCCGGTCCGATGCCGATATCAGCAAACAGATTGAACAGAGCAAGCATGACTGTGGCAAGAGCCACCACGCCATAATTCTCAGGCGTTAGCAGACGTGACAATATAGCAGAAATAAGGATGGTCATAACCATGCCTGAATACTTCGCTATTGCCATGTAAACTGTTCCTGATACTAATTCTTTCTTTAAACTCATAGTTTTTTGTTATGTTTTATGTCGCTACTTGTTTCTCATCCAATAAAAACGGAAATACTTCCTTGCCCAGTTTTTTTTCCAATGGAGAGCTATATTCAGCAACTTAGGCAAATCGCCAACGGGTAATGCTTCGATAAATAATTGCTCGTATGGTAAGTAAAGTTCTCTATATTCTACTATCTGATTGATACACATGGCTATTGTATCATGCTCTTTAGCGAACTTCTCTTTCCAAAATTGTAAAACTCCTGGCATATACGGATCAAGATACTTAAACACATTGTACATACCTATGACATAGTTCATACAGTATCGCGGATAAAAACCGCCAACACGCTGCACGCATAAAGGCATCTTGTAGAACATCACTTCATATCCAACAATTCCGGTGTAAAGGCAAAGAAACCAACTATAGTCGATGGTGTCTGCCTGCAAGTTTAGTTCTTTTCCTTTCAACATACACGACTTGCGGAAGATGACAGAAGAAATGAAACTCGGACCTTTATGATACTTTCTTACGAATTCGGAAGCATCATTATAGGTAAGAACCATTTGCTCGTTCTCAAGATTAGGATACAGAAGGCGGCCACCAGACAGATTGTCGTCTGCCATAATGTAGTTGAAGTGGAGCATACCCAAATGGTCACCTCCCTGCTCCAACAGAGGAATGACAATATCCAGGAAATTAGGACTTACTATATCATCATCACCCAAGAGAAAAACAAACTCGGAATCTGAATGCTCTATGCCAAAAAAGAAATTGTTCATCCAACCTATGTTCTCTTTTTGCTCATAGAACTTGAATAAATCAGCATGCTGGTTGGCAATCTCGGACAATTTCTCAAAAGTACCATCTTCCGAATGGTTGTCTGTCACTATCAAGCGTACTTTATCTTGATGAGCCATTACCTGAGGAAGTAAGTATTTCACATTTTGAACCGCATATTTGCAACGCTTATATGTGGGTATTGCTATCGTTAGTAATATTTTATCCATAACGTATCAATATTCCTTTAATGACTCCTCAATGCTCTTTTGCGCCTCAAAGCCAATGGCGTTCTTCAGCTTGGTACCATCAAGAGCAAGATACTTCATACCGGCATCGGCACGCTGAACAGATCCAAAACAACCATCCGGCACTTCCTTGCCCAAAGCATGATGAATCTTTGTGACAATTTCCTTAACGGTAAGGGTCTCATATCCCTGAATATTATAAAGTCCAGAAGGAAGCTGCTTTGTTATAGCCTCGTCCAACATACGAGGTATCTCAGACACATGGACATACTGGCGTACCTGATCGCCTGCCGTGAAATGAAGTTCTTCACCGTTTCTGATTGCATTTACGACGTATGGTATAAGTCGCTTCGGGTTCTCGCCTACTCCGTAGATGGTAGGAATATAGAAATGCCAATGCGTAAAATCATGCTTATAAGATGCCACAAAACGGCTCAACATTCTCTTACTAACTGTATAATCATTAGGTGCCTCGCACAAAGAAGTGAGGACATCCTGCTCTGTAAAGAAACGTTCTTCTTTGGTAGCCCCCATCTCAAATACACTGCCAAATGTTACAAAACGACCTTGGTAACACAGCTCCTTTAATTTATTGCAGATTGCCACAGGCGCTGATACATTTAAATTATAAATCAAATTGTATCCCTCCTTCAAATTTGCCTGAATGCCTGCACCTATAGCATAAACTATGATATCTGAGTTCAAAAGCGTAGTACAATCCAAGTCGGAGTCCATCAAATTTACCTGATGAAACTGATGGCAGGAATGAAACTTTGGCTCTTGCAAGCCATACATTTCAAGAGTCCATCCTTCTGCTATGGCATATCTGGCAATAGCTGTTGATAGGAACCCATTGGTCCCCAATATACTTATCTTCATTGTTATTTTAAAAATTGATTGATTTCTTCCACACAAAGGTCATAGACATTGGTTGTCTTGTAACGCTTATACCAATCAGCAACCAGAGAGATACAAGAGTTCATATTCAATCGAGGTTTCCAACCTAAACGGGTCTTTACCTTGTTAATATTAAGCATCAAAAGTTTAGCCTCATGAAGAGCCTCCGGATCAGATACATCCTTCAACTCCCCATATCCATAATGATTGACAAGGGCTGTGGCTACCTCCCAAACGGTACTTACACTTTCCATTTCTGGACCGAAGTTCCAACCCTCGCAAAACTCCGTTGGATGAGCCCACATCTCTTGGGCAAGAAGCAAATAACCAGAAAGGGGTTCCAATACATGCTCCCATGGACGTACAGACCTTGGTGAGCGGATTTCTATAGGCTGATGAGCTTCCAAGGCATGGATACAATCTGGAATGATGCGATCGAGTGCCCAATCGCCTCCTCCAATCACATTACCAGCTCTGACCGAAGCCAAAGATACTGTATGATTTTTGCCATAGTCGGCAGGATTAAAGAAAGAACGACGCCATGACTGAATAGCTATCTCGCAAGCTCCCTTAGAAGAGGAATAAGGATCGTAGCCTCCAAAAGAATCTGTCTCTACATATCCTTCTGCCTGCTCCTTGTTATCATAACACTTATCTGTGGTTATCATAACACCCACCTTGACGCTCTTGGTTGCACGAATGGCTTCCATCACATTAATAGTGCCCATGACATTCGTTTCATAGGTCTCAACAGGAATTTCGTATGACAATCGAACCAAAGGCTGAGCTGCCAGATGAAAAACTATCTCTGGCTGATACTCCGCAAAGATTTCCTTTAACCTCTGACCGTCGCGGATGTCTGCCCTAATGTCAGCCTTTATCTTATTGCCAATACCAGACAAGACATAATTGTCTTTACCAGAATATGGTTCCAAACCAACACCGACAACATCGGCACCAAGTTCATGAAGCCAAATGGAAAGCCAGGAGCCTTTGAACCCCGTATGTCCTGTAACAAGAACACGCTTGCCTTTATAAAAATTATCAAATATATCTATCATTTTTATGAAACTATTTAATGGTATAAGAAATGGTATCCTTGGGATCATACAACTTGTCTGTATAAGCCAAAAGGATAAATTCCTTATCTGAATTGTTCTTGACTATATGAGCAACATTATTAGGAATAAAAACAGTGATTGCCTTTTCTAAAGACATCTCAATATCACGTCGCTCATGAGTTGCTATATCTTCGAGTTGAAGGACAGCTTCTCCCTCTATCACCGTAAACCACTCAACAGCTTCTGGATGATAATGTCCTCCCTTACCTTGACCAGGCTTACCCATAGTCAAATACACCTCGCCTGTATGTGAAGGGATATCCTCTTCTGTTCCTGTAATAGCCTTCAGGAACCATCCTCTCTCATCTGAAATAAGGCGTCGAGGAATAATACGAACCTTGTCTATTTGTGACATATTTCTTTCTGATTATTTTATTGGTTTACCAAACTTTCCACGGAGCATTGCCTGTGCTCCACATTTTCTCCAGTTCCAAATTGTCCTTCAACATGTCCATTGGCTTCCAAAAACCTGTATGTTTGTAGGCATGCATAACACCATCAGCAGCAATCTGCTGAAGTGGTTCACGCTCAAACATAACTGGATCTGCATCTTCTGGCAGATAGTCAAACACTCCTGGCTCACATACGAAGAAACCAGCATTAATCCAGTTACCTTCTCCATCAGGCTTTTCCTCGAAGCTCTCCACCGTACCAGTTTCAGAATTGATATGCACAGAACCAAAACGGCCTGAAGGCTTATAGACTGTCATCGAAAGCAGCTTGCCGCTCTTTTTATGCTTCTCTATCGTATCTGCAATATCCACGTTTGCAACACCATCCCCGTATGTCAGACAAAATGATTCCTCACCAACATATTTGCGTATGCGTTTCAATCGTCCCGCTGTCATGGTTGACAATCCTGTATCAACAATTGTCACCTTCCACTTTTCTGAATGATTTTCAAGCAATTGAACAGAATTATCAGACAAATCAAAAGTCACATCAGAATTCAATAAATAATAATTCATAAAGTACTCCTTGATGACATTTTGTTTGTATCCTGCACAAATCACAAAATCATTGATTCCGTATGCAGAATATATCTTCATAATATGCCAAAGAATAGGTTTTCCGCCTATTTCTATCATTGGCTTTGGCATATATTGTGTCTTCTCACTAAAACGAGTGCCAAGACCACCAGCAAAAATTACAGCTTTCATTTTTAAATATTCTATTTTATTTTTTTCACTTTATACCAGTTTTTCACTACACGGCATAACGTTTATAAAACTATCCACCTATCATCCATTTAAGCCATTTTATCCTAAACATATAATCTGAAATAATCAAAATAATAATTAATACTGCAGATAACAAAAAATAGCGAATAGATGAACTCAAATTTGGAAATGGATTCAAAAACATAACGATAAAGGTCATTACAGGATAATGTACGAGGTAATAAATCATACTATTTTGACCGATGTGTGAAAGCAACATTATTTTTTTATTGGCAATGTTGCGAAACACATTATTAACGACAATACAACCAGCCAATTCATATATAATACATAAGAAATAATTACTTCCTTCACTATCATTTCCTCGAAAGTCCATGAAAGCAAAATAAAAAAATTTCAGGATGAAAAAACACAAGGCTAATAAAAAAAGTTTTCTATTAAATTGATTCTCTTTCAGCCAAGCACCAAACGTATAAAACGCTAATCCATGAAACATATTTCCTATATAAAAAGGTATATGCATCTTAAAAGTCGAATTTCCTATGTTTAACGGATAATACATATCATTCTTGACAGACAATTCGTAAACCAGCCATGCAATCATCAATGATATTGCCACGATAATAGTATAGGGGGGGAATTTGATTGATTGCAAAAAAGAATATGCTACTCTAACGACAAAGAGAGAGAGCAAAAACCAACATGCTTGAGTCGGGAAAAATGTTTCCTTATTTACTAACCACCAAAACTCCTCACTCAAAAACTCCAATGACACGGGGTTAAAGCCTTGGAGTAGTTTTTGTAATGCCATAATCAAAAAACCAAAAACTGAAAATATCATATATGGCACAAGTAGGCGTTTGAAAGAAGATCGAACAACTTCCTTAACTGGACGTTCTTTGTAAACCATGCCTGCCTTAAAGAAAAACCATGCCATAAAAAATGACAATAATTTCAAGACAAATTCTACTGCAGAATCAGTATAATTACAAAACAAAGGCTGGTGGCAAATAAATATCATGTGAATTATTAATAATCCACAAACATTATCAAGATAAATCTGTCGTTGTTTCATTTATTTAAAGAATTACTATATCCTTATTTTTCTTAACTGCTTGCATAAATTCATGTTGTAGGTATGAACAAGAATTAATACAACCATAATTATCATTCTCTTTTGGAATACAAGTTGTTGCAACCTTACAAGGTTTAGAGCCCCCACTATTGTCTTTATAAGGTGTACATGTACTATTCCACTGATCTTCACTTGCTCGAGAACATGCAGAGCCTGCTTTTCGATTAGCAGTTTTATCACCGACAATAAATACGACTGCCGAAGAAGCATTGATTTGTCTATTAAACTCTGCCTTTAAGTCACAGATTCGACAATCATCATCAGCAGCTACAGTACCAGAGACAACTTGTGCCATATCAACAAAGTCAACTTTATGCAAACTATCTTGCCCCCATTTGTTGAGTTCTTCAACAACTACACGATCACCATCACACGATGAATAGTCGGCACTAATATAAACTTTTTTACTCATATTTTCTACTTTTTAATCTCTTCTAAAAATATCTCGTGTATAAACCTTATCCTTTACATCACCCAAACAGACATCATAGCGGTTGGCGATGATGGCATGACTCTGAGCCTTGAAAGCAGCCAAATCATTGACAACCTTGCTGCCGAAGAAGGTGCTACCCTCTTCGAGTGTTGGTTCATAGATGATGACCTCTGCACCCTTTGCCTTGATACGCTTCATGATGCCCTGAATGGCAGACTGGCGGAAGTTATCGGAATTGGATTTCATTGTCAGACGATAGACACCAATCACGCAGTTATGCTCCTTTGTCGCATCAAAGCTGTTGTCTTCGGCATAGCTGTAATAGCCAGCCTTCTTTAGAACAGATTTAACTAAAAGTACCTTTGTCATCATGGCATAATCCCTTCTTCCAGCTACAATCATGTGAAAGAATCCCCTGAAGAAATCCAGTGGAGCCTTTGCCATTAGCTTGCAGGATTCAACGAAAGTAAGGTAGGTAGCCGTGACTATAGCACCCTGGATTCGAAAAATTGTTTTACCGAAATGCCTGCTGGAACCGACTACACTTTATAGCATTGCCACAGGCTCTCAAGATCTTTACTACTTATTGCCATATTTATAACATTTAATGTTTTACATGGCGCAAAGGTAACACTTATCGTTCAAACCGCCAAAATAGGGGTTGGATGCTTACAGATTATATTCAAATTTTATGAATATAAAAAACTCACTATAGACGATATATCTAAGCCCTAAAAAGTAGCTGTATTAGCTTTAAATATGGACTGCTATTTTTTTGTAATCTTATATAAAGCTATATTTGGATTAAGTGAAAAATCAATTTTTTCAACGCATAATCTTGTATCTTTTTGTTTTTCATTTAGATATTTATTCATACCAGCCTTATTATAGCTATACTCTTTATCAGAAGTTGGAATAATAATATAATCAACATCACCTATTAAATTTTGAGGATATATCTGATAAAAATAAGTAAATCTATTTGTTGGCTTTAATGCATAGAATGTACAGAATGGAGCTGCAATTCTATCAGTTGGTTTAAAATTTTGTTTCTCTACAAAAGCCTTAATCCTATCACATGGAGTTTCTCCATACAAGGGATATTTAATGACAAACGTAACTAAAAGGATTAGTGAAGTTATACCTATTATTGCCGTATTGATCTTTTGTTTGACATTTCTTGACCAAAGTAGGAGACCAAGAAGCATCGGTAAAATAGCTGTCCATTTATAATAACCTGTATATCTGCCAGCTAAATTATACCCTATAACAACAAATATAGAAAACAAAAAGCATAAAACTGGCATTTTATATTCCTGAATATTTTTCCATACCCTATTGGAAATAATCAAAAATATATTTAAAATAAATAGAACTGAAGCACCTAAATAAGCAAATATTCCCATTATTTTTTCTATTAATGAAATATCACCTTCATTACCAAAAGGAATTCCTAATGGAGTAATCTCTTTTCCCAACAAAGGATATATTATACTTCTGATGCCCCCCCAGATTTTCATAATAACTGCAGAACTATTCATTATGCAAATTATAAAAGCACGTCCTTCTTGGAAATAAATCATATGTAATAAAGCTGCCAAGAATCCTAAACAAAGTCCTATCACACAACAAATAGATGGTGTTATCAATCGATTCAAGGGTCTGAAGAAAAATGCAACAAATATTAATCCAAGCACTATATAAAGAGCAGATTGTATTCCTGCTAATATGCTTAAAGCAGCAAATAAAATCATTTGCCATATATACTTACGCTCAGATGTAAGAGTCTTATATAAGTATATTGCAAAAATTACAGTCATTAAAGAACCAACAATCTCTGGCCGTGACATACGATAAATCATCATCATTATATCAGTACACCAAAAACAAAGTGCATATAGTATAACTGTAATTTTAGAGAAATTTTGTCTGTTAATTAGTTTTGCTAAATGTAATAATGCCCAGCCTAACATAAAAGCAAAGACAAGATTAAATGTACGTATGACCAACATGGAAAATCCAAAAATTGAAATCCAAATGTACATCAACCAATTATAAAGTGGCATATATACATTGAATGGTCTGGTTCCTTGTCCGTAATCATTATAAGCAGTTGTTGCCCATTCTCCATAATAATGCATAGTAGCATTAGTATCTAATAGCATAACCTCGTCACACCACGGCAAAGTATGACCTATAGTCATCAAATTCCACAAAATTGCTATTACAGATACTATAATGTATGCCATCAATGATCTGTCTTGTTTAAGATTCAAATTCATATTATTTTTTTAATTTTAAATTAAATAATTATTTAGACTAATCCATCAGTATAGATTATATCTTGGTCGCTCTTTTGTCTCAATATATATTTTTCCAATATATTCGCCAACTATGCCAAATCCCATTAATACACAACCAAAACAAAACCATATAGAAAGCATAGTAAGTATCCGCTCAACGCCGTATTGCATATCTCAACATAATATTGTAACTTTGCACGGCGGCATCATTTTTCTAATTTTGAGACAAGAATACAAAGTTTTGCCCTCCATCAGCACAAGCTAATGAAGGTTATACCTTAATTTGACTAAATTTGAAATTCATTTTTATTGTTCCTCATCTTCCCAGAACTCAGGAAGAAGAGTATAAAGTTTTATAGGATACCAACAATTATTCATATACATTTATTCTTCAAGTGAATCGTCATTATGCCTCTTTAAGGCACAATCATGGTCAAAGCCAGGAGGTGTAAATTTAAATCTCTTATCATTGATTTGCTCCCCGTAAGATGCAAGTTGAAAATCACGCAAAGAGGTAATTGGCAACCTACCTGTCAAAACAACAGTATTACTTCCACCCTTGACATGTACCAAGGTTTTCTCCTCGGTCTTGGATGGCATGATGATTTTTGAATCGCCATAATCTGATGAATTTACTTGAACGATGAAACAATGAATATCCCTTGCCCATGAGCCTACAACGTCTGAGAAATAATGAACATCCTTGTTGTATTCTACCGCAATGATAAAATCCACCTTGGACTTGAATTTCGCTCTGCTTGTAATATCAGCTAACTCAAAACAGTTGAACACCGAAAAATAACACTTTCTCCAATGGAACAGGTCATAGACAGGCGTCTTATTCTCTTTATTGAACTGGTAGCGATACGCTTCTAACAGCAATCCTTCCTTTGGTGAATAGAAATTTTTCTCACGCAATTTCGTAAAGCAAGACTTCACGTATCGATCTCTGAAAGGCAATATCGTAGCAACATAGTTGGCTATTTGATTTTTGGAGGCATCCAAACAATACTCCAAACCAGTCACAATGGCAATATTGGATTGTTTCGCTCTTTCTACCAAGAATGGCAACCAGCCAAAAGGTACTGTCAACTCAGGCATTACCAACATCTCAGCACCCTGCTCTATGGTATCATTGATGATTTTCACCAATTCTTGCTTCCTTGATAGCGTATGGAGAGCCTTGTGGTATTTTACGATATTCATAAAATGGTTAGTCTCAATCTTTTTGTTGACAATGGCGATGTCTTTATCTGGTTCACTATGCACATCCACATACTTACTATCGTTCACTTCTATGCATTGAGAAACGTCTTTAACCAAGACTTGATGCCCTTCATGGTTATCTTTATCGCAATTTCCATCTAGCAAGCTCAACCAAGAACTTCCATATTTAACGTAATTATCCCACAATTCATTCTTAGAAGTTTTGCTATTCTTTCCTGATATTTTCTTATCAGAATTAGATTTACGGCCATTGACCATCCCATAGACTTCCAACATATTCAGAGTCTCAAAATGAATAAACTTTGGTGACATCCAACAAAGTCCCTCGTTTAACTTTAAATCTTTCAAATTAAACACATTATCATCTGTCAAATCAGCATCTTCGTCATAGAGGGCATCTGTCAGATTGATTCCCATCAATCCCACATAGTTGTTGCGGAACATGTTGGAATATCTGATTTTTATAGCCGCATCACGTAGTTCATCAACTTTCTCTTTAAACTTTGCCGTGATCTTTTTGGGACACAGAGCCATAGGCATAGCAATGGCTAGCTGCAATATTTTCTCCAATACTTTTTGAAGTTCTTGACTTTTCGTTTCCTCCCAATATACTTGCTCGATGGTACGATGGACTCGGGCATAAAATCTCAACAAAGAATTCTCGTCATGATTCAATATGAAATACGTAGCCACTCTTTCCCATAGAGGATACATATAGATGGCGTTCTTACCAGAAAAGAAGGTTAAAAGCTGAGAAGTCACCTTTTTCTTTGTTTCCTTTATTTCGATTTCATTATCTTTGTCATTCAACATGGAAAGATAGATTTGTTTTGCCAGATACTTAGCCGCCCCATATTTATCCTCCTTAAAATCCTTCATGCTTCTAATCTTGTTGACAGAATCATCATAGAGAAGTTGGTATGCCTCATTGTCGAACTCTTCCGTTATAGTCTCTTCATCAGGAAGGAAACGATACTCGCTTCTGTTCTTTTTGAGATTGCGTAAAAAGATGTCTATCGCCGCATGAGAACCTTTATGGTCAAAGTATTCAAGAATCACCTTCTTGGTTTGCACCCGAAGATTACCCAATGCAGAATAATCCTCTTTATCAATCTGGGTTTTAATTGTCTTACCTAATTCTTTCCCTGTCACATTCACACCATAAGCCTTTTCCTTAGATTTGGTCGCAGGAATATCCACCAAGACATCAGTAGAACAGAAATACCTCTTGAGAAATTCATCGACAGGGTTGCTGGCTTCCATCTGTTTTACTTCTACCTCCCTATTGCTAAAGACAAAAATCAAGTCATCTACATAACGCCCATAAAATGATGGTGCTATAGACTTGACAACTTGCTTATCAAATTTTGACAAATAGTAATTGGCAAGAAGCCCGGACGATAACAATCCAACAGGAAGCACATACTCTTGCGCCTCATTATTTTTAGCTGAAGATTTACATTCTTCATCAAGATAAGTCTCGATTTTGCTTTGATATTCGCCATGAATCAACTGCAAAAGATTATTCATAAACATCACCTTTCGCAACTCATCATCATTTACATCATCAAGATTACAAACCTCCTTGGTAATAGAAGAAACATTCAACCTGACAGAATAATAGTATCTCTTGACATCCAAACTCAAAAGAGTCACATCGTGACCAGTGTCCAACAAACGTTTAGCCTCATCCAACGCATTGTCTCTCCATTTTTGATAGCCAATAAAGTAAGGCTTAAAAAGCATGATGCCATCCTTAATGCTATATGTCTTTGACAATTCATCTTCTGCCACATTCAAATCATACGCATAGTTTTCTTTACTAATGTGAGGATAAAGTTTAGTCCCAACAATTTCTATCCAAAGCACACTGATGATATGGATGAAAATAGGTGCATCTATCATGAAATTGCATTTATCTACGATAATTTTGTCAAAGGAAGGCTTGTTGGTAATGAAATGATAACTACTGTCATTTTCATCATCATTTTTCAATTCCTTTGGGATAGGATAACAGGTGATATCATGCAATTTCTTCATCTCTTCATTGGCATCAAAATCCAAAACGATTTTACCGTCACCCGACATTGAACCATAAAGAGAGTTTAAAATATTCACCAAAGGCTGAAGCAATTTTTCTATTTCTTTTTTCGGATTCTTACTCCGTTTTTTCTTTGAGCCACGAGGGGATGGAGCAAAGTCGAGTTCTTTCTCAAACTCTGCGATTTTCATCCTCATGGAAAGATTGCTATTGTCGAAATAGAAATGATTCTTCAGTCGGCGATAGGCGGTATAGACTTGTTGTAAAGTAAATTCTGACATAAAATTGCTATTTTATTTAGAAAGGCAAGCTATCATCAGAAGGCTCAGTTAATTTCTTCAAACCATCCAAGATGATTTTTTCCGATTCTGTTATCTTATAATTTACATCTCTAATAGTTTGATACAAATCATTCAAACGTTGATAATTTTCATTGTCAACATCTTCTGAATAAGAAATTGTTTCAAACAGGACATTTTCTGTATTATAAAGACGCAAAGAATATGAAGAGATACCAACTTGAAAGTCATAAGAAGAAATTAACTCAATAAGACATCCACCAACTATAGTCGAGAAATCGCCATTATTCTCCTCCCAATGTATTTTTTTCTTTATAGTGGCAGTTTTTAACATTACCACCATATTTATACAATCACTTAGATTCATTGCTTTATCAATTTTATTAAACTTTTCAATTCTTGCAAAAATTTCCAATAGGGATTGGATTTAAGTTCTGATATTTCTAACTTAGAAACATCATTTTCTGTAAAATTGTTTTCTTTAACCTGTGACAAATAGTTATTCATAAGAATACTTGTTGCATGATCTATTTTTCTCACAGCTTCTTCTGGAGTTATAGATAATGAATTCGTCATTTTCATCAAACCTTCCAAGTAATGAATATTAAATAACCTAGAACTTAACTCTATAGATATTTTACTCGCTCTACCTTTCAGATATACACTCAACCAAATCAAAGCCACCACAATCGGAACAAAGGCTGTATATGGCATAAAATTAATCCAGCTAACAAAATCTTCTTTATGAGAATTCAAGATATAGACAAAGACTCCATAAAAAACAAGAAAAACAAGAAAAAGTATACAAATTGTACCAAGAAAGATATAATACTCTATCTTAGCCCGATATCTTTCATCTTCAATTACAGTCGTATATTCTTTAAGAGAATCAAAAGCCTTAGATACCTTTTCTGAAATATTTTGTTCAGCCATGTTATCGAAAGTCAATTTCTTTTTGGCTTCAAGAACTGCAAGATACTCAGCATCCAACTTATCTAATTGATTTTTGAGCATTTTGATAATCTCATCATCTTTTTGAGGTTTAAGATTTTGATATGCAATCTCCTCCTTAACTTTATCTCTAGATCGTGAAAGCCTTAATAGTTTCTCGTCCATATCTTTAACATCTAAAATTTTTGTAGTAGATTGTCGCTGTTTGGGTTGCGACATACATAAAGACTTTATTTGATCTACAAAAGATAGAAACTCATCTATTAATCGCCCATAACTATATTTATATTCATCATTGAGGTTTCCTTCAAAATTTCTATCAAACAAGTCCCAATGCCGTCTGAGAGATCTTGGATCATAAGCGTCATCAACAAAAAACATTTCCAAGGGTTGTATTTGAAGTTCTTTCATTGTTTCATGAATTATGTCTTCAAGCTTAGCCCCTTTGATAGGTTTAGCAATGTTTAAAGCTGAATACTTATTACTTAATACCTTATCAAGAACAAAGTCCAATAATGAAATAATATCTTTTTTCAATATAAACATATAGAAATACTTAATTTATTTTTGAAAAGCTCTGGGGACTCTCACCCCAGGGAAGAAATCATTTTCTTTCGATGACTTAAGTAGCCTCCGTAATAGCTGAAAGTAAGTCTCTTCCTGCTATCCCAATGCATAGGCATCAGAGCATACAGAAACAAGAATTGATACGTCGCCAGTAGTACACAGGCATACAACATCAAGAGTAAGAGCGTAAGTATCCGCTCAACGCCGTATTGCATATTTCAAAATAATATTGTAACTTTGCACGGCGGCATCATTTTTCTAATCTTAAGACAAGAATACGCAGTTTAGTCCTCCATCAGCACAAGCTAATGGAGGTTATATCTTAATTTGACTAAATTTGAAATTCATTTTTATTGTTCCTCATCTTCCCTGAATTCAGGAAGAAGAGTATAATACTTATCCTCAGGCGTAGAATCTATGTGCTTCAACACATAACAAAGCCAACGCTCAGGATTTTTATCTAGCACCTTACATGCTCCAAACAAGGAGTACATCATTGCAGCACGCTTACAGGCATCCAAGTCACGACAGAACAAATAAGCCTTCTTACCCATCACCATGTCACGGATCAGGCGTTCGGTATCATTGTTGTCCAAAGGCATATCTGGGATGTCTATATAATTGGTCAGCTTATCATAGATGGTTTCACGTTCTTCCTTACTAAAGACTACCCGCTCACGCTTTTGAGTAAATATCATTCTGACAAGAGAGGCTATCTGTTCGGTCTTAGCTCCGCTTTTTTGTCTACATCAGACTCACGCATATCCTTCGCCTCATTATCACCGATTACAACCTCGGCGAACTTTGGCTTACTTCTTAATTGTTTCTTACCTTGTACCATAATTAGAATATTTAAATTAACGATGCAAAGGTACGAAACTTTATTTAGGCGCACAATACGGCTTTCACCGAATACTTACGTTTCTTTTCTTGTAAAGGATAAGTTTTCTTATACTGGATAAGCCAGTCATAATCAACTGCTTCATCTTTGCAATACCTACGTAAGCTACGCCCCTTGCGGTTCTGGTTGTAGTCTTGCATTACCTTTTCAAAATATTCTTTGCTTTCCATTTTATGTGAATTTTAAAACGGTTGCAAAAATAGTATTTTTCATTCAAGCTACCTTACGTTGTAATCGTGGTTTTATAATTTTATTCCCTTTATTCCTCTACATCCAGACGGCTCCTTATCTCCGACATATCAATGCACTTAGCAGGGATACCTATCTTACTCAACTTATATCTTAATAAAGCAGCATATTCATCTTCATGAGTAGAAAGTAATATAAAGCTATCTTTAAAAGCATGGCGGATTGTCTCAATGAACCCCCACACATTGATATCATCGATAGTTTGTACTGGGTCATCAATAGCAATAAAAGACTGCGAACTATATAGTTTATTTAATGCCATGACAAATGCAAATATAATCGAGACTAATTGCCCACTACTCAAATTGTACAAAGCATCTACATCTGATTTATATTCAGAAACAAACAACACACGATTTAAAGAAGAGTTCTTCTTAATAAATAATCCTCTTCCATAATAATTCTCTTGCATAATGCGACCAGAATATACATAGAACAAAATTTCTATATCCGAAATAACTTTCTCCAAATAATCATTCTTATAACCAGTCAGGGTTGTCGTTAGTTTCTTTAAACTCTTAATTTTCTGGTCACAAAAGTTTTTTCGACACTCAAAGAGCTGCTTTTGTTTTTCTTTGGCTTGATAAAGTTTGGATTTCATTGCATTCCATTGAGACAACAGATAATTACGTTTTTTCTCAATATTCTCCAGGTTTAAGTACGCTTGGTTCATAAATTTCACCAAAGTACCATATGTTATATCCAACCTTTTATAGTCCAAAGTTTCATTTAACTCATCCTTAGCATCATTCAACCGCTGCTGCAATAAGGAATAATAATCCTCTGCTGTCTTTTCTAGATCAATTTCTATACCGCCAAACTTTGTTATTTCCTGAAGGTATGATTTATAGGCATCGAAATCAAGTTCCTTAAACTTAGTGTAACCTTCCTCGTTCAAATTCCATTCATCAAATTTTACTTGAAGGGTTTCGATAAGCAAAGACAAAAGTTCTTTCAACTCATTTGTCATTTTTCCCAATCCCTCTTGCAATTCAGGGTAAGCCTCCGAAATTACACGTTCGTAGTTGTCAATTTTGCTTTTCAACACCTCGGTACTTTCATACCCTTGTCCACATAGCGGGCAATCTTTTAGATTTAGGGCAGCATAACTCTTGTAGAAAACTGACTTCATTTTTTCACGTTCATTCTGCAAATCGACCAATGCTTTACTCAACTGAGAAGCTGAACGACCAACAGGTTGAATCATCTGAAACTTAGACTTTATTTTTTCTTGTAAGTCTATATCAACCTCATCTTTAAAATTCCCTTGAACTATTGGACTTATTGTATCTCCCAAATTGTCTATTGACACTTTATCTACTGCTGGTAATAATTTTGTTTTAAAAGCATCATATAGTTTATATTGATATTGTTGATAAGATAAGACTAAGTAATATGGGAAATTAGGAAATAATGGAGAACTCAATAGAGTATCAATTTTCTTGTTTTTCTTCCATTTTGAATAATCCTCCTGATGATTAAAGTAATAAACCAAGCTGTCTAATATACCATTTTCACCCAACACTGAGTTAAACTTTTCGTAAGACAACTGAGGATTTTCCATATCCCAATCAAATTCTTTCTCTGTAACAAGACGAGTATAATCAAATATCTTCCCCTCCTCACCCTTATCCATTTCTGAAAGTTCACGAGTAATGGTCTCTATTTGCGCCTTATAGCCCCTATTTGCCTCTTTGAGTTTCTTATCTATCTTAGTTATCTTATCAATTTGCTTATCTATCTTTGTTGTATTAAACAGTTTATTGATTTGTTCTGCTCTATCAGATTCCTTGCTTTTCAAGAAAGAAGTTGCCTCTTCTTGACTCACATAGTTAAGAAAACTATAAGAGTTCATAAAGTCATCCAATCCAAACTGACCACGATAAACCTCATCTTGCAATATTCCATCCTTTTTATATTGAATTTTCAACTCATTAAAAACTCTATCAAAATGAATAGGATTTTTGAAAGAATCCCTTTGTTCACGCCTATAAAGCACTACCTCTTCATCATCTATTTGTAATGTTACAGCTAATACAACCTGCGTAATACGAGTATCATATATTAAAGGCAAAGCATATTGACTCAAGTTTGTATTCTGCCTATGAAAAGACAAATACGATTCATAACGGCTAATCTTTCCAGTAAAAACAAGTTCTATAGCATCAAAAACCGTAGTCTTTCCAAAGCCGTTTTTGCCAGACAAAATTATGGATTGATACTGGTCAAACAACACTTCTTTCTTTTCAAATCCTTTAAAATTCTCAAAAGAAACTGATACAATTTTAATCTTGCTCATGATCAATAGAATTTAATAATTCATCCAAATAGTCATCTATTTCATTATCTTTATCTGGTATACCATCAACCCATTCATTCGTTTCTTTATTTTCATCTGTAACCCAATTTGTAGGATACGAAAGTTCTAGTTTTGACTTCTCCATCTCTAATAACAAGAAAGGTAACTTATGAGCGATACCATATAGCAGCGTATAGGGACCATCAGAACTGTCATTTTTCAAGTTTTCAAAAACAGAAGAATCAATCAAATAATCTGAAAGTTTTTTCTTAGGATCAACAAGAATCTCATTATTTAAAGAATCCCATGCTTTCTGAGTATAAAGTAGAACATACTTTTTAAAATAATACTTATCGTTCTCAGTTTCAACTGCCCATGCCTTAATTTCTTCATCAAAATGCGAAATGCATTTCAAAATAAGAATAGATGTATTTTTCTCGGCGGTTGAATATTCCTTCATTCCTTGCCGATAAAGCTCAAATAGTTCTTGTTGTTTATCTACCGCTACATCATAATCGGAAAGAATTATCCAAAAGTCAGAGTTTGCCTCATTCGTCAAAAGAAACTTTCCCTGCTTATTTTTCAACAAATGATAATTAGCTATACCAAACTCGTTTAATATTAAATCAATCATATTTTCCATTTTTCTTAGAATCAATAGTCAGTATTCCTACTTTCTTTGTGGCAAATATACTTTTGCCATCTTCATGAATACCATTAACATCTGAAAATTTCTTGAGATATTCTCCAATATTGCTAACATCGTGCTGAACATCCCCTATAAGCCAATCATATTCATACAGAACATCAAGATTTTTGGAATTATCTATAATTTTCTTACACAATAAAGGTACTTTTAACTGATTACTTAAAGAAGTGGGAGTTTCCTTTCCTTTGCCTTCATCCCAACTCAAATCTTCTTTTAAGAGCTCCAAGCCTGTAACTACTTTGAAAAGGCAATTTGCTTTATCGTTGCTAGCTATATCAGAAAAAGTATTGACATTTCTTTCGAATAGATTGTTAGTTGGATGAACACGTTGTAAAAAGCGTTCCATCTCCTCAACGTTCATAGCACAAATGCGATTAACAAAGAATAATATTTTATTCTTTTCATCATCGTCCATTTGATACTCAACATCTAATCGTTCATCAGCTTCACAGATATTATTCAAATCTTCCAATAATTTATATTTGATATGATTTATGTAATTAACCCTATCATATTTGAAAACTTCAACTTCAGCAAACAATATATCGATAATGTCATTAAATTCAATATGCTCGTTTTTAGCAATATTTTTCAAAGTTGTTCTATTAGATTTAGAAATATATCTTTGATGAATATCTAATACTTTTTTATCTATCAGAGAAACTAATTTCGCCACAACCATATCAATGGTAGCCTCTTCTTTTTGGGTGATTTGGGAAATTGCATTTTTGATGAGAGAAAGCAGATAACCAGGTTCACAAAACTCTTGAGTATCAGTAAAAGGATACAGCATAATCCCTTCTTCACTATTGACTTTTTTATTCGTATGAAAATACAATTTACAGTCATCCGCACAAAACTTTTCCAAGATTTTTAACTTGCGCCTCATTTTGCGATATTCAGTCGAATAATCTTTGACCATTTTTTCATCTTTACATTGATGAAGGCTAACTAACTTATCGGCATCATTCATAATAGCAAAATCCTCATAAGAATCCAAAAACAGCTTATACCCAACATATTTATCCCAATCTTCTCCGATTAACCTAATACAATGATATATTCCACAGAGTCCTTGATAAACGTAGCCTGCCCAACTGCCAAGAGCGGAGTTATCAAGTACTCGAGGTGTTATTTTCTCTTCCATTTTTAAAACTCCTTATTTATACATTTATTTCCCAAATTCTTTAATCCTCTGCTCCTCTTTCAAAGAGCAAACAAGCAGTTGTCCGTTCTTCTCTGCTACGATATAGCGTATATCACCATTACAGCGTCCCCACTATTTTACAAGTAGTTACACGTATCTGTTTTTGAAAAAAGTTATTTTATTTTATCGTTTTGCAGAAGATAAGCTGCACTCGGCAATTTGAAAGCCAGCTTTCAATACGCTCGTTTGCATTATCTTTTAGGGTGAAGGATTGCCTAAGCGCACTCCTTCACCTCATCGGATTTTTCAACATAGTAATATGGAAGCAAAGAGCGGTAATCCTTATCCCCATCTTTCATAATACATCATTATGACAAAAATCTTATTAAATAATACCGAATCTCTTTTTTTCCTTGTTCGTAAGAGTCTCGGTTGTTTTGAGAACATCAAAAATGCCTTGAAGGTCTGAATCTGTCAGAGAGCCGAAATACTCTCCTTCCATGAGTTTCTCCAACGGAATGGAAAAAAGCATACCACAATCTACATAACTGTCATACTTCAAGAATTCAGGGTAATTGGTCTGATGAAGAAGATACTGGGCAGAGAGAAATGAGGCAGAATAGGCTGATTTAGGACTCATCTTGGTATTTACCAAAACAGAACCATAACAAACCTTCTTTAACTTATCGACTCCTATAATAACCAACTTCTTTGGCTTCTGCTTTCTTCCATCCTTAAATACCAAACCCTCGTCAACAGAAATGATGGTTCTGATTAATGAACCTATCTCCAACTTCCCTTCTGTAACTTGACGAAGATTGTCGAGATAAGCCTTTTGTACTTCCCTTAAATCCATGCCAAAGCCTTTTGAACAGACTGGCGCTCACGGATAACTGCCAACATAGCCTTGCTGGCACCAGCAGCATCAGCCATGTCATACATAGTAATCTTGGTGTCCTCACCCGTTTTGTCAGCTTGACGCTTCGCTCGTTTCCAAGCTTTATCCTCGTGGGACTTGTCCGACAAGTCAAAAGAATCTACATCCTTACATTTGTCAATCCACTTATCAAGCATCTTGACGTCTGCAACTGAAAGTTCGTCCATATCACAAACTGCATTCTTTGAAGCCAAAATAAGTTGATGACCTTCCTTAGATAGTTCAACATCCAAAGAAGCGGCAAAGTCTTTCAATTCTGAAGAAAGTTCGGTCTTTCCTTCTACACCACGCAAGACCTTATAGGTCAACGTTGGAACTGGTCCATGCTTTCTTGCCACAAAAGTATCATAGACGATTGGCAAGCCATACTCTTTCAGCTGATTCTGCTGGGCAAAATACATTACCTTGAAGAGGTGGATATAATCCACTCCTTCTGGAAATGCCTTCAGAATGTAAAGCACCACAGCCTTAATCTTTAATATTTGATCTTTTGTTTTCATTGTCTTATTCTTCTTAAATTTGACAAAGATACAACTTTATTACTAAACCGCCAAGGATTTATCGGATTATAACGTATCTTATTCCATAGGTAAATCTGTATAAATGATCGGGGCAGTAATGGTGGTTCTATTCTTGTTGTTATCATAATTTTTTCGACTCCCCTGTCCCCCTCTTGCGAAGAGGGGGTCCTTAACCCACTCCCAAGCCCTCGCCCTTTCCAAAAGGGCAAGGGATGTAACCGCTCCTCCTGTCGCTCGGAACCGCTGCGCTATAAGGTTGGCGAGGCATCAGAGCCCTCGCCATATTTCTTATGCGGGATGGGACCGCCTTGCTGAAGGCTGGCTCAAAGCAAGGACGCAAACAGCTGATTGCGGGATGTGGACGGCATTGCTGAAGGGGGTGATTAGATGGTTCTTTTATATTCTTTGACCCATTTCCTTTGAAATAGAAGGGATTGGAAGGTAGGTAGATAATTCTACTGTCAATAAATCGGTACCAATGATAGTCACTCGATTATTATATTTGCGTACCTCATTTCCATCCTTTATTTGCTTGGAATAACGATGGGCATCCAACTGGAGTACGCGACACACATTACGACTTGTTGTCTCCATGTTCTTGTCGATAATGATGATTCGTGCGTCGTGGTTCTCTCGCAACATTTCACAGAAATAGTTGTCGGCAGATGAGAATGAATAACCAAGAATGATTATCTTACTTGCACGCAGCACCATCTGAGAAGCATGATACCATGTATCAATGTAATGCTTGGAAATGACAGGGCGTAATTTTAATGGTGGCAAGAAGGATGGAATGGGTATAGACTTGTGATCTGGATCGAAACTTATCTCTGCGGCAAGCTGATTTTTAAAGAAATCTTCTATATCAATGGTCGCTAAGTCTTCATGCTGAAAATCGTTCTTGTTCTCTACATCTACATACTCTTTGAGTGATCCATGGAAATACAGCGCTGTCGAAGAGGCTTGGGAAGCATACGATGTATAATTGAAAGTGATGACTTGACAGTCTTTGCCTTCCAGCTGTTCATAAATGCTGTGGTGGTCTTTATTCTCTACAGCCACATCCTCTTGCGCCTTTCGATGTTCTTCGCTTACCAAGTATGCCCAAAGAATCCAGGATATGTATAGATAGTCGCGGATATAACTGGTCTGACCAGTGTAAAAGCCATAGAAATATTGTGAGAGCAATTGCTCTATATCGAGCATATTCTTGTAGATGTGGCGCAAGATGGGATTGTTCGACTCATGGATGCTCTTCTGAAGTATTTCCACTATGATGTTCTTGAATGTGTCGGTATAGTTGAGGTGGCTCAAATCTATAATGCTGTCATCTTTTACTACTGTATCAAACACCTCTTCTATCAAGTTCATGGTCTCGGCATCTATCTCTGCTCCCTTCTTGAAGTCCAACACTTTCTTGAAAAGGCGAACGATAAGCATACCCAACTTGCGTTGTGATTCATCAAGGCTTGCATTGTTGGCAAGTTCGTCGTTGACATTATGGCAAATGGAAACGATTTCCCTGTCCAAGTCCTTTGCCAAGCGGTCGATGGCTGTACTCACAAACTTATCGAAGTGGAAATGTACTCTGCCTATGGCCTTGCGCAAAATAGCATCAAGCGTCTTGCCTTCATCGGTTTCCAAGAAATCGACAATGCGAGGTATGAGGTCTGCTGATGTCGGAAGTCCCATGGTAGCATCTACTCCTGCACCAAGCACAACCAATGTGAATGGTTCTTCTTTACTCCCCAATATTTTCCGGGCAAACTGATCGCCATAGAAAATCTGCTGTTGGGTCATTGCATTGGGAGCGATTTGATTGACTCCGTTATTGATATCAAATGATGTATCTGCCATTTTCAAGATTTCATTTATTAGTAGGATGCTTAAGTTACTTTCCAAAGTATCTTAGGATACTTAGCGATGTATCTTAAGATACTTGTCCATGTATCTTAGGATACCTTTTTTCAGGGGATTTGTCGCCCTGACTGGCGAAGAGCTTTCTTGCGAGTTGCCCAAGCGCTATTGATTGCCACTCGGATGTTGTCAATGGTCTGTCCCTTTTCCCATGTGGGTACAAAGGGAAGAAGGAGGGAGATGAAACTCTGCTTGACGATGAGTTCATCCGTGAGGGACGGCTCTTGCTGGCGCATGGTTGCCACCACCTCGCCCAAATCTCTCGCAGTCTTGCAGGAGCGGAGGAGGGTGATGTAGCCTCGCAAGGATTCCACCTTATTTATATATATAGACAAAGCCTGTTCTTCCTCGGTGAGAGGTTGAGGTGCTTCGCCATCCTTGGCAAGCTTCTCCTCTGCGAACTGGTCGCCAAAGAAGTTTTGCTCTGCCTTTGTTGCATTGGGGAGGATTTGGTTGTTGCCTCCGTATATGTTGAAAGTTACATCTGCCATATTATAAAGGTAAAAAAGTAAAAGGGTAAAAAAGTAAAAAATGACTTGCTGCCTATGATAACTTCTTGATTCTCTTCATATTTTTCAATAGATATTCAACGTTTTTCAATGCCTTTCCATAGAATTGATTTCGCCTTCTGAATGTCGTACCTTTGCATCAGCTTAAACGAAGAACGAAGAGTGATGAGTGATGAATTCGATACCCAGGGCACTCGACATTCGATGTTTGGAGTAGCTGACAAACTTTAGTATTCACAATTTTAAAAGAAAGGATCAATTATGATTGAGTATTCTATTTACATGATGGGGAATCCTATCAAACCGGAGGAGGCTCCTAAGGCGTATGCCAAGAACCAAGTGCGTGAAATCTGGGACTTGAACAAGTTCTGCAAACACATCGCCTCACACAATGCCGGCTACAGCCGTGGTTTGGTGAAAGCCATCTTGTCAGACATGTGCGACTGCTTGGTGGAGCAACTGCTCAACGGCAACAAAATTAAACTCGGTGAGTTTGGTATCTTTAGCCTCTCCATCAGTTGCGAGGGTGCGGAGTCGCTCGACAAGTTTACCGAAGACAACATCAAGGAGGTGAACATCAACTTCAATCCTGGAATCGATTTGATGGATCTTCGTCCAAAAGCGGAGTTCTCTCTTGTGGCAAGCCGTGCGGCACAAGCTGCTGTTCTCAAGGCTGAAAAGGCGAATGAGAAGACTGTCGATTTGGAAGCTGCTAAGAAGAAGCCTACCTCTTCTGGCAATGGTGACAACAAGCCATCGGGCGATGGAGGTGATACTCCTACAGGAGGCACTCCTTCCGGTGGCAACACTCCATCCGGTAGTGAGGGCAGCGAAAACTCTGGCAACACCGATAACGGAGCAGGTGAAGACAACGAGCTTTAGTAAATGCTCTGCCGTGCCCGACTTCGTGTCGGGTGCGGCTACCGCTAACAAATTCTTATTTTCAAAATGATGTTTCACTTTTAATTCTATATGTATATGAGTAATCAAAATGAAAATCCTAACAATGGTTCCAAGAAGATTTCTTGGGTTTCGATCGTGAATGCTGTTGTTCAAGCGCTTATTGCTGCGCTGACAGCATTAGGAGTAAGTTCGTGTGCAAACTTCGTTTAATGAGAAGTTAGAAATGAGAAATGGACTACCTTAATGAGAAATTACAAATTAGAAATGAGGATGATTAATGATAAATTTCCTTTGAGTATAGGGGAGGAGATGGTGCGGAATGAACGCACACTCCTCTCTAAAGTGGAGGACGGCAAGATGATGATGTCTGCCGACTCCGTGAAATTCTTGGTGTTGCATTGCTCGGCTACACGACGCAATCAAGACTATAGTGTGGAACAGCTTCGACGTGACCATAAGAGCCGTGGTTTCTATGACATCGGCTACCACTTTTATATCCGAAAGGATGGGACCATGACGCAGCATCGCTTCTTGCTCGAAGTGGGGGCCCATGCGAGACCGTATAACCGTTGTTCTATTGGCATCTGCTATGAGGGTGGTTTGGATGAACATGGTAAACCATGCGATACTCGTACGCCTGAGCAGACGGAAAGAATCGTTGATGTCTTGACGAGGCTTCATAAACTGTTCCCGAAAGCGAAGATTGTGGGGCATCGTGACTTGCCTGGCACTACACCGAAGGAGTGTCCTTGTCTGGATGCTAATCATATCTTCGGTTACATTGAGGATATTTAGTCTCTCCTAAATATATCTCGTGTATATACCTTATCCTCTACATCGTCAAGGCACGGGTCATAGCGGTTGGCTATAATCGCATGGCTCTGTGCCTTGAATATGTTCATATCATTCACGACCTTACTTCCGAAGAAAGTACTACCATCTTCGAGCGTAGGCTCATAAATAATCACCTCTGCGCCCTTTGCCTTGATACGTTTCATAATACCCTGAATGACACTCTGACGGAAATTGTCTGAGTTTGACTTCATGGTCAAACGATATACGCCTATCACGCAGTTATGCTCCTTGCTTGCATCATAGCTGTTATCATCAGCATAGCTATAGTAACCAGCCTTCTGAAGAACGGCATCAGCGATATAGTCCTTTCGTGTACGGTTACTCTCAACGATTGCCTCAATCAGGTTCTCTGGCACATCGGCATAATTTGCCAAGAGCTGCTTGGTGTCCTTGGGTAAGCAATAGCCACCATAGCCGAAGCTTGGATTGTTATAGTGTGTACCGATACGTGGATCGAGTCCTACTCCATCGATGATGGCCTTGGTATCGAGACCTTTCATCTCTGCATAGGTATCAAGTTCGTTGAAGTAGCTTACACGAAGGGCGAGATAGGTGTTGGCGAAGAGTTTCACTGCCTCGGCTTCCTTCATGCCCATGAAGAGGGTATCGATGTTCTCCTTGATGGCACCTTCCTGCAAAAGGGCTGCAAATGTCTTGGCTGCTTCCTTCATCTCTTCGACATCTGTTACCAGCATGATAGCCTCGTTTTCCTCAGCAAACTCAGGGCGGTCGATAATCTTGGGATAGCCTACGATAATTCGACTTGGATAGAGATTGTCGTAGAGTGCCTTGCTCTCACGAAGGAACTCTGGAGAGAAAAGGAGATTGAACTTCTTGACGCCCTTCTTGGCATACTTCAGGTATAGACTGCGGGTATAGCCTACTGGAATGGTGCTCTTTATGACCATCACTGCGTCTGGGTTCACTTCCAATACCAGGTCAATCACTTCTTCTACATGGGTTGTATCGAAGTAGTTCTTCACTGGGTCGTAGTTGGTTGGTGCTGCAATCACCACAAAATCTGCATCCTGATAAGCTGATTTGCCATCGAGAGTTGCTGTTAGATTCAGCTTCTTCTCTGCCAGATACTTCTCAATGTAATCATCCTGTATGGGTGAAACTCTATTGTTGAGTTTCTCCACCTTTTCGGGGATTACATCTACTGCTGTAACGTGATGGTGCTGAGATAACAGGGTTCCTATACTCAGACCTACGTAGCCTGTTCCGGCTACAGCTACTTTAATATTCTTAAAATCATTCATCATGATTTAGTGTTTTTTTCTTTTTTCTAAAATCATCCCGTCCTTCTTTTTTTGATAAAGCGGGCTGCACTCAGCAATTTGAAAGTAAACTTTCATTGCGCTCATTGGCACCGCTTTTCCCATTAAAGAAGGCTCCACCTCTCATCACTGTCTTCTTCAATAGTCTTTACGACCCCTTCGGTTCCCCCGTTTCCGGGGGACAGAAATCTCAGGGAAGAAGAGGAAACCGCTCCTCCCCGTCGCTCTTAACCGCTGCGCTATAAGGTTGGCGGGGCATCAGAGCCCTCGCCAGTTTTTTGTGCGGGATGAGACCGCAGGGGGTGAAGACTTGCCAAAACAGTTGTGCGGGATGGGACCACCTTGATGTCAACTGGTGATAAAGCAGCTTGAGTCTGGATGAAAAACTGATGTGAATTTACTGCTAATCCCATAAATCCATCAACCTATCCTTCCAGTTCTTTAATGGAGCATGCTGGAGGAGTTCCTTATATACATCTAAGCTGAAGTCCAAAAGTTTAAGGGCATTTTCTTCAATCTCTTGACGAAAAGGAAGAGTCTATGGGTCTATGGTTTCATACTCTTTATCCTTCAGGATAATTGCAAAACCATCAGCATCCGCCTTTGGCAAATTAATACGCACAATGCCATCATTTCGCTTATTGAGAGAAATACTCGTAAACTTAGGACATGGTCACACCATCATTGTAAAGAAGTGTACCTTCTCTTCTACAAAGCACCCATTTTTCATTGAATGCCAAAAGCCCCGTACCAGCATTTTTTCATCCATACCAAACATAAATTTGCTTCTAAAAAAACATATATATTGGTAAATCTCTTTTATGTAATGCTACTTTCATAACATCTTTCGTATTTAATTATCAAATTGTTTCTCCTTCTAGGATTTTACGATATTGCTTATAATTATATTTCTCCACCTTATTAGAATCTCCCTTATAATCCATTAACAAGTTCATAGTCTTCTGAGTAATACAATAGTCCAAATACTTACTCCAAAAATTACAAGCATCTTCCAAAGTGTTATTACCTTGACTATCAATTTCTTTAATTATGTTTTGAAGTTCGTCCGTTGTAAAAATATCACGAAGTTGGCTACTTTGTTTAACCTCAAATTGGATTTTACCAGTCTCTTTCGGGATAAAGTCAACGGCTTGATACAAATATTTTTTTGGAGTTGAAATTATAGAATCCTTGATAATTTCTTTAGACTCTTTCATTATAACAAAACCCTCTTGACCCAAATCGCTTGGATTGGCATCTTGCAAACAAGCCCACCCTAAATAGAGCACATCTGATGCTGATATTCCCCCCTCGTCAAGTTGTTTTACACCTAACTTTAATCTCTCCAAACAAATATCTTTAAGTTCTTTATCTGTAAATACACAATCCTTTTCTTCTATGTTTATTTCACTTAACTGATAATACAACAAATAATGAAGATAATAGCTTGTCGCATTTATATCAACTTCACTCATTAATATATCTTTAACATACTGCTTATAATCATCTTTGGAGCTAAACTTAAACTTTTCTTGCAGGTTGCTCCATTGGTAATAATATAAATAACGGGATGCAAGAAAAAATATCTCACTATTATCACTATTAATTGTATATCTATAACATATCATACAAAGTTTCAAATATGCCTTCAGATGATTTTGACTATTTTGATAATTTTCTATTTTCACCAAAAAGTCTTTAATATCAACTTCTATTTTCCGTTCTTTCCAACTTGGGGCAAGTGAGCGTATATCCGCATCTGTAATATTGGGCTCCAAGAGTTTATTTATGTCTTCCTGATTGAAACTTGTATATTCCAAATTATAAAAGTAAGTGTTGAAGCTACGTTTCCAATAAATATGTTTTTGACCCTTTTCGTTTAAAGATTTCAAATTACCATTAGAACGAGTAGGAAATAACACTCGCATTGCATCATAGTCATTTTTAAATTTGATATTTTCCATCAATTTTAGAACATAAACATTTTCAGACTTATTATCGGGGTCATCAAAGCATTCCAATGATTTTATCAAGTCATAGAGTTCCTTACGAGCAAATCTCAACAAGGAAATCATTAACACATCTTCAAAATAAACTTCATGTTGGATTGGAAGATAAGATGCACAGAATGTATTCAAAAATCTTTTCACATCCCTCAATGACAGCAAATATCGTTCAACGTACATACCAATTGCCATAAATGATTGTTGAAAATCATTTTCCTTGCAAGCTGTAATTAACCCCTTTTGGGATAGTTTTGTTAATTCTTTCAGAAGTAATGTTGAACGAATTTGCTGATTGCCCTCAGGTAATGCAATTTCCATACAAAAGTACTTATCTGAGAAATTTTGTTTTTGTGGCACATACAAGTTCTTCTCTAAAATGCAATTTATATAATCCTTATCATAAGCTGTAATAAACACTGTATTTACAAAAGCAGCATTCTTTGTAATAAGTTTTAACACCTCCAAAATTTCCTCACATGTCAACCTGTCCAAATCATCAATAAATACCACTATTTTCTTATTTATTTTTTCGATTCCATCCTGAAGCCGGGCTCGGCTATCCGTAGCGTCCTTAATATGTATTAATCCTAAGAACTTACCCCAAGATGTACCATCTGCTAATACACTAAGAGCTTCCATATAATCTTTCATGACAGACTTCATCCCCGTATGGAAAGGAGAAAGCGTTGTTGCTAATATAGAAAGAAAATCCATTTGAATACAATTCACATTGGCAGAAGACCGCGCATTAAAATCAACAACTATTACGTCAGAAACTTTCTTCAAATTCAATTTCAACAAATTTAAGAAAGAACTTTTTCCTGTTCCCCAAGGAGAATTAATACCTATACTATAACTATTAGGAAATGATTTCTGCCTTATTGAACAAGACAAGCTACGTGCCAATTCTGCATAATGCAATAAATCATTGTTTTCATAAACAATAGGTTCATCTAAGTAAATAGGAACAATCCCCTTATTTTCCTCTGCGTTAGATTCTGTATTTTTATTATACCGAAAAAATTTACCTATAAAAAATCCAACAAATAGAGCCATGAAAAAGATAGCAAAACTATCAAGTTTACAAACAATATTGATTAAAGAATAGTCATCAGAATCACACTTAAAGAAAAACTTATAGTACACATATACTATAAATATAGAGTAACAAATCAGCCAATGTGTCTTATCAATATACTTTAGTGATGCTTTATATCCAATACGCAAACAATAAATAGCCAAACAAATGACTGTACATATCATTGCCAGAGAATATTGAAAAGATAAGAATTCCCAAATGTTCTTAAACACCTTATCATACAAGGGTCCTCCTAAAAGGAAAACAGCACATGTCACGACTATAGCTTCATAAAGTGTTACAAGTTTGTTCATTAAACTCTTCATAAATTTAGCATCATAATTACATTGGTAAGCGGTCACTTTAGGCACGTTAAGCCATAAAGTGAATGCTTTTTTATTATCTTAGGTTGGAATACTGTAAGCGTCCAAAAATGTCACAACGCCCCTATTTGCGGGCTTTTTGCAAAGCCCGCAAATCTCATTTTTAAATTTCTTTCACTAAAAATTTCATTAATTCAAGCAGATTGTCATCGGAAGCTGGTTCTCGTAGTCCGTTCTACCAGATTTCACAGCCTTGAGCAAAGCCTTGAAATATTGTCTGAACGAGACTCCGACTTGCTTGCAAGTCTGGATAAAGGTATTGTACATTGCTGATCTCAATGCACCCTGTACACTACCGAAGAACAACGAGCCCTTGCGCTGTATAGTCTGGGGTATATCACCAATACAGCGTCCCCACTCTATTACAAGCAGTTACGCGTATTGTTTTTTGAAAAAAGTTATTTTATTATCGTTTTGCAGAAGATAAGCTGCACTCGGCAATTTGAAAGCCAGCTTTCATTGCGCTCATTTGCATTATCTTATAGGGTGAAGGATTGACTAAGCGCACTCCTTCACCTCATCAGATTTCTCTACATAGTAACATGGAAGCATAGCTCGGTAGTCCTTATCCCCATCTTTCATGCGGGTAAGGATGTCCTCAAATATGACGGAAGCATCTCTCAATGGCTATGTTGTGGATTTCTACATCACCATTAGTGAGGAAGAGTTGAAATGCCTCTTTATCATCAAGCACATAGTTGACTGCTCGCATCACCATCTTACCATACTTCTTAACATCCTTCTCGTCCTTCATTCTCTGCTATGCCTTCATGATGGACTGAACGATGAAGCGACTGTACTTCAAGCGGAACTTTAGTCGAGCTTCACCTGTCTTGCCTCTTTCATCTGCTAACTCACTCATTTTGCGAGTTTTCAACTGGTCTAACTCATGCTTTTTCTGCAACAATTCTTCACTCATCCGTTCTCTTTCCTCACGAAGTTTCTTTGTTTCTGACTTGATTTTTAAGGTTTCCTGCATTATTGCCTTACTCTCGTCCTTCAAAGAAGCCACAGCAGATTCCAAGGCAGCAGCCTTTAGTTCCAACTCTTTTGTTAGAGCTTGGTAAAAATCAGCCAAGGACGCATGTTTCGACCTCTACGGTTCTGGTTAAAGTCCTGCATCACCTTTTCGAAGTATTCCTTTGTTTCCATAATTCTGATTTTTAAGAATTCGGATGCAAAGGTAACTACTTAATGTGTTTAAACCTTACGCTGTAATGATGATATACATAACGAGAAACCAGAGACACAATCTAAGAAAATATTTTTTGTACGAATCGCAGCAAATCAGAGCCATTTGGAACTCGTCTGCAAAAGTACAAGATTTTATCCAAAATTGGAAGAAGGATATGTCCAATTCATTTTCAACAAACATAGACTACATTATCCAGATTGTTCCCGGAGAGTAAAGAAAATGTTTATAAAGAAGCAATCTCATTTTCTATTATCATCATTGCAGGCTTAACTTTATTGTAAGCTGCTATAGTCGTCGATGGACTTGAAAATGTAGCCGTTACAACTATAGAAGAATGAGCAGCTTTATTTCTTATACCTGTATAGGTATTTGTTACATTTAACAAATCTGCAAAATGCTGTGGTTTTAACTTATCTTCTATATTCTCCCATGTATTTACACCTAATACAGAAGTAAACACTTTAAAGAGATTGCTATAATACTTGAAGCCAAAATTTCCATTGACATTCTTTTTAATGGTTTGTTTAACTATAGGATCAAGAATATGATTATCAATATACTCATAGACAATAGAATCCACAGAATCTTCCATCCATCCCGAGAATTCAATAACAGCTAGTTTGGAATAAAAAATCGGTAAGTCTGGATCCAAGATGCTATTATTATATTCTATATCCAACCTTTGTAATTTTGCTTCTATATCAGTATAATTAACCATGAGCAAATATTTTTTTAGCTGCATTTATACGGTTTTTAACCTTCTCTAATGAACCTAGACCTTCCTTCAAGGTTTCCTCAGAGAAATTCACATCTCCTTCAACATCTTTATAAAGTCTATTTATATCATCAGCACTTTTAGTTTCCAAAACGCTTATATTTGCTGCAATACCGATCAAAACGGCTTCAAAAACATTTTTAGATGTAGAAAGTTTCTTTATCTCCATAGCAACTTTTAAACTCCTTGATAGCAAACTTGCATATTCATTTTTCTCTTCCTCTGTTAAATCTTTATGACTTCTCATAAATTCATTTAGAAATGCAGCAAGTTTGCCTTTATATTGATCAAGTTCATAATAAAAGGCAAAAAATCTCAAGATACGCTCTTCATTATTAAACCTTGATGTATCAATTTTCTCTTTGGTAATATGATTGACATTCAACCAATCAGAAGATTTTGCTAAGGATTTAAGCAAAGTATTAAAATTGCCTTGAAATATACAATTTCTAATCTCTTGATTGTACAACTTATTACCACCAGAATTCAAACGATAAAAAATCTGGAACAAATATTGCATATGAGAAGCTTTAGAATAGTCGCAACGTAACACAGTTACTGGTATCGTTAAATTTTCAACAATATCAATAATATCAGGACTATTTTGCTCTATTTCTACTTTTTTCTTGCCAGAAATTCTTTCATCTACATCGTCAATTTTGGATAATTTCCAGTCATTATCACCTAAAAACTTACAGATAGTAGTAATGCGCTGCAATCCGTCAATAACATATCTTTTTTGGCTATGTACATCCAAACTGATACACATACTTGGAATTGGCAATTGTTTAATCATACTATCAACAAAAAGGGTTTGTGCTCTATTTTTCCAAACTTCACCACGCTGAAAATCAGGATAAAGATCTATTTGACCTTTTTGGCACATTCTATACAAATCTGCACAAGAACGTTGTTCTGTAAAAGCTACAATATCTGCAGGAGGAACCACTGTATCCAAAGCATCTTGCTCCTCTTCTTGCGCTCTATTTTCTAAATCTGTAAAATCAGCAAAGGTCATTGATTCCATAATTCACCTTAATTTTAATTTACATTTAAATAAATTCTTTTTATTCAAAATCTCAAAGATATCATGATTATGAATACTACACAATTATTAGTGTCCAATAAAAAATGAACACTCATATTTTCCACTATATAAATAGTTATATTTTTATACTTATGAAACAGAATACATGTAATATTTGGCTACTTGATAATCAAATATTGTGACATTACTTCCATTTACAGTAACATTAAAATAACTTGCAGTATGATAGTCAAAACCATCTATAGTATTAACACCTTTTCGAAGATTTATATAAGATGTCGTTGAATAATCAAATAAATTGGGCAAATAGCCTGATACATAACAACTTCGCGTGTAATCAAATAGAGATATATAATTCCCTCTAAAAGTACAGCCCATATTATAGAAGCCACCTAATGTATAATCAAAAACGCCATTGGCAGCCTTGCCAGCAATCATCATATAAGCAATTGCTGCAACACACCTCCTTGTCTCATTAATCATGACTATTATCTCCTTCTGTTTGTGCTACATCTGCGGACATATCATCTGGTGATTTGAAAGGCGGCCGAGGCGGAACTGGTGCTGAAGGTAAATGCTGCATCTGCGACATTACGATTTGAGCCTGATTGGTAATATTTTCGCAAGCTTGATTAGATTCGGACAAAAGTTGATGAATCCGATTAGCTTCATTTTCGGCCTTACCTAACATTTCATCAGTCTTGAATATTGAGTATAACGAAAAGACAAGAAATACTATCATCAAACAACTCGCCCATAACATCAAAATATTAAAATCCGCTTGTAATTTGTTATATTCAGTTTCCAACAATGCCTCTACTCTATTTTGGTGTCTGTCCAACAAATCGGCTATTTTCTCTATATCATAAGTTCCTCTCTTCTGAGGATTAAACGCCGGACAGAGTAGGTCTTCTAATAATTTTGCATCCTTTCTTTGTAATGCTACTATATCATTTTGAGCTTGTCTATAGTTGGATGCCAAGAAAGCAAAACATCCTAAAGCCAAGACGACAATTAATAAAATACAACAGACGAATCGATGTCTGGCGCTAAAATTGAATACTGAGAGATGCTTGCCTTGTTCTTTTCCCAAATATTCATACTCACTTTTCATTGTTCTTTGTTTTTTTTATTGATTAATCTTACTACTATCATAACTTATGATAATAACTGCAAAAGTTTTATACTGTGCCATACATTTCACCGCCTGTTCCTTTATTATATCAAGCTCAGAACTAAGAACATTTTCATGAAGTAAATACTCTGTTACCTTACACTGAATATAGCCTTCAAGATAAGCTATGCATAAATCATTGACTTGTAACATGAGCTTATTTTTTTGCCATCAATATTCTTTTACTCACTCCCCAAATAGCAGGAAATATTCTCAATCTGAGCATCCATTTCATCTTGAGAACAGATTTTAAAAGGTATATCTAAAACATTTGCAACCTCGTTAGCATACGCTTTTTCTTCTTGCAAAAAATCATTTATGAAGGATAATGAATGTAAGCGGCTCCGCGTTTATACCTTGCCCTTTATCGTAAAAGTTCTTACCTTTGCACCATAATTTTAAAACCAACGAAATTATGAGAGCAACAGAACGTTATGAGAGGGCATGGAATGCCTTTCAGATTCATTTGAATCATAATCCAAAAGCCAGTTTGATTCCTTTTTTAAAGGAACGGCATGTAAACCATCGTTC
>ERZ791800.419-NODE-419-length-38290-cov-9.986138_pt1 | contig 38290 bp, 19 predicted proteins | sample MGYA00510310_ERZ791800 | MGnify/ENA primary metagenome ERZ791800 (study PRJEB30046, sample SAMN00791954) | human gut metagenome | study: EMG produced TPA metagenomics assembly of the A metagenome-wide association study of gut microbiota in type 2... | reverse complement strand
TATGGCTATGCCAAGGTTCGTTATCGCGGATTGGCGAAAAATCACAGTCGAGCGCAAACGTTGTTTGCACTATACAACTGCTACCGCTTGCGCAAATGGTGTGCTCCGCCAAAGCTGCCTTGCTGATCAACCCTGAGACTCTGGTTCGCGCTTCGTCTCGAGCGCCATAGGGGCGAGCTGACTCTTGAAGATGGAATTTGCCTAATTTGCAGGCAAATATCGAGTTATTTCATCAACATTCGGAAAAATCGAACGCCTAACGTTCATGGGAACTATCGACGCTTTTCAGCGTCAGGTCTGGAGTCCTCAATTTAAACAAAACTGCTTCCCCCATCGCTCAAAGATGGGGGTTTTGAAGAGCTTCCTTTACACCGAGATCGGCGTAAAATTAGCCTGTACTCAACAGGCGACAAGTTGCTAGGTTTGTCGTTTTTTATGCCTGAGGTATTCATTCATTATTGAAGTATTATAAGGCTACAAAAGGAGATCATATGACAATCATGCCCCCCCCCTGCCACTATCGGCTCATAGGTTAAATTCAAGCAATCATCAAATTAAAAAGATAGTATTTTCCGTGTTTCTGGCATTGGGCGTGTCAGAAGCAATAGCAAGTGCGAATACTGTCTTCGTTGACAACTCAACCAATCCGCCAAGTCTAAGCATTGAGGGAAATGAAGAGAATGTTGGACTAGGCTTGATTGTCACCAAATGGGGAAGTTGGACCAATATCACGGCTAAAAGTGATAATAAGGTGCCAGACATTACTGGATTGAACTTTTATAGCGAATCTCAAGACAATACGCTCGAAGTGTTAGGTAATACGAATGTTTATCTGACAGGTATTGCTGTTGACGATGGTTCTGCGGGTAATGTCGAAGGCATCTCCATTGCTCAGGGTAAGAATACGCCCAAGATTAATGCAACCTTCAATAATGTCTCGATTTATGCCGAAAGCAAAGACCATGAAAGATCACGAGGCAAGGGGATTTGGATTGGTGGCCTGCATGAGATCTCGCACGATGATGAAATTGTGCACGAACATCCTGAAGTTAAGATCCGGGGAGATCTCGATATTACTGCGAAATCTCTCGGATGGGCGTTTGGGATCAACGTTGGTGATGAATTAGGTGATAACAATAATCACGGAGGCGGTCATCTCACGTTGTCTGGTGCCAAAAATTCGATTAAAGTCGAACAAACGGGATCGCCTGATGGTGAGGGGTATTTACGAGCATCAGCAGGTATTCTGATCTCGAACAAAGCTAAGGTTGACATCGTTAGCGGCAATACGACGATCTCTACGAGAACAAATCATTCAGGACAGAACGCTACGATGCAAGGTGGCGTGATTCTAGACAATGATGCGACATTTACCTGCTCAGGCAATCTGACGATTGACTCGACGGTCACTGACAGTTCAGCTTCGCATACCTTGCATGGCATTTCAACGGATCATTACAACTCGATTGTGTCACCGACTGATAGGGGATCTGTGGCGACTTTAACTGGACCGACATTCATTGCTTTGCATACAAACAATAGGACTAGGGCTTATGGTCTAGGTGCCTATGGTGACAGCACCATTATCAGCAAAGGACAAATCACTGTGGTGCTTGATGATAGCCAGGTTACCGCGGGGGGCTTGGGATCCTTTAGCGCGGTGTACGTTAGTACAACTTATGCTTTAGGTGCGAACCTGGCGAAGGCAGGACAGGTAGAGTTAAATGGACTCAGTGTCAGACTTCAGGATGGAGCTAAATTCGGCAAAGATGGTTATTACGTCTTGAGGGCAATTGGAGAATCAGGTACTACTCGTCTGCCGACTATTACCGCTAAAGGCGATGCCTCAACTCTTTATCAGCTTCAGGGCAATATTGATGCTCAAACCAAGGGTATTATTGATTTGGGCATGAGCAATGACAAGTCCTATTTAACAGGTTGGACAAACAATCACTCTGGTCAAAATAATGACGGAACCATCCATATTGCTCTGGCTAATGGTGCTGTATGGAATGTCATTTCCAAAGTCAACGCTACAGACAATACAGTTGCTGACAATGAAAGCACAGTTACTACACTAGATTTAAGCAGTGGCGTTCTGAACATGGCTTATGCCTCGCGCAACCAGTTAACGGACTGGGAAGAGGCGTCCCATCGTCAGCTTCTCACGATTACCGGCACAGGTACGGATCAGGGCCTCTCGGGCACCGGCGGCACCATCTGGATGGACATGAATCTGGGCGATGAAGGAACAGCAGACAACCTGAATCTCGATCAAATCGTCGTTCAAGGATCGACTTCGGGCACGCACAATCTGGCGGTCAACTTTGTCAACGGGCTCACGGGGATATCCCCCGACAAGCTCCACAGCGACAATTGGCTCATCGAGCAAGCCTCCGGTTCCATGACCCTGACGGGGCCGAACGGGCAAGATACTTTCACGGGCCGTGGCATGGTTTCGATGTGGCAGGTGCGCTTTGTGCCGACAGGAGAGGAAGACAAACTCGACAATGACCGTGAATCGTTGGACAACACGAGTGCCGGCAAGCCGAACAACGGCGAAGGGCATTGGTATCTGGTCCGCCACGATCAGGAAATCCCCGATCCCGATCAACCGGTGGATCCGGATACGCCTCCTGAAATCCACGACAACATCACGGTGGCCAACTCTGCGTCCATGGCTCTTGCCTACGACGCCGATCTTGAAGATTTGCGCACCCGCATCGGCGAAGTGCGTTACGGCACGCAGGATGGCCTTTGGGCCAAGGCGTTTGCCAAGCAGAACCGCCTCGGCGGCTCCAGCCTGCGCGGCTTCAAGCAGGAAATCTATGGCGTGAACGTCGGTCTCGACCATCTCGTGAAGGCAGACGAAGAAAGTGCATGGCTCTTGGGTGGTGCGTTCCGCTACAGCGACGCCGATCAAAAGGGCCTTGGCGTAGGCTATACGACGGGCTCGCTTGAGGAATACTCCGGCAAGATCTATGCCACCTGGATGCATGAGAAGGGATCCTACGCCGACTTTGTACTCCAGGCCGGTCGCTATGAACAGGAGCTTGACGGCTTTGACAACACCGGACTGGACAAGTCGAAGGTTGACTACGGCACTTGGGGCTTCGGCGCCAGCATTGAGGTGGGCCATATGTTCTCCTTCGGCGAAAAGGTTGACGATCGCCGTTGGTTCAATCATTGGTTTGTTGAACCCCAGCTGCAGTTGAGCTACTTCCATGCCAAGGGGGCGGACTACGCCACCTCAACCGGCCTCAAGGTCGATCAGGGTGATGCGGACTACCTGACGGGTCGTGCCGGTGTGGTGCTTGGCAAGAAGTTCAACTACGGTTCAATCAACGACTTGGACAAGCGCTACTTCCAAATTGCCTTGATCGGCGGCGTGAAGCATGAATTCATCGGCGGCGATCAGGACATCACCTACGCCGGTGTGGACGGCGACAGCCTCAAGGTCAGTGCTCGTGACATCGACGGCACGCGCTTCTACTACGGCGTCAATGCCGATTGGCAGCTTGCCCGCGACTGGCGCCTCTACGCGAAGTTCGAACGTGAAAAGGGCAACGACTTCAGCGAAGACTATGACGTGAGCGTCGGCTTCAAGTACGCGTTTTGAGGAGGTTGAAGATGTTTGAAATCAAGAAAACGGTCTTGGCGACGCTCGCTTGTTTGAGCCTGACGGTGACGGTCGTTCAGGCCGCCGAGACGGTTCGCATTGAAGAGTGCGGCAAGGCGGCAGACGGCTTCACCTTCATGGTGGATGTGTCGGGTTCCATGCAGCGCACTGTCGGAGAGATGAAGGACGAGGCCGGCAAGGCCTACGATCAACTGATCGAAGAGGGCAAGTTTCAGGCCCGCGTGCGTCCGGTGCCGCCGGCCAATGATGCGCTCGACAAGCTTCGGCGCGTCTCGCTCGCCAAAGCCTTTGTGAAGGATGCAGCGGGTTACGCCCTGGAAAAGACGGACATGACGTCGGGGTTCTATTCGCTGGCGCCCTTCACGGTCATGGCTGCGAGCGGGCAGCGGGACAAGGAAACGATGCTCAAGCTCGTCGATGAAAAGCTTGTTGAGGATCTGGAGGCATTCGGTCGTCCGACGTGGCTGGGACAGCGAGGTTTTGACTTCCTTTCAACGCCGGCATCCGGGACTCAATCTCTGATCATTGTCACAGACGGCGACTTCGATGTGCAGACCGAAGGAAAGCATAAGCCCGCCGAAGCAATTCAAGCCTTTCTCAAGGCCAATCCGACGTCATGCGTGCACGTGGTCTCTGCGGCCTATACGCCCGAAGAGAAGGCTGCTGTTGAAGCGCTCGCCCGCCTCCCGGGTTGCGTGAAGACGGAGGATCTTGAAGGGCTCATGAGCAATGATGAGTTGCGCCATCAGTTCTATGAAGAGGCCTTCTACAAGGACTGCGCCAAGGTGCCGGTCATCGAACTTCATGACGTGTACTTCGATTTTGACAAGTCGACGCTCCGTCCGGAAGGCAAGGCCGCTCTGGACAAGGCCCTGACAGTCATCAAAGCCAACCATGGAGAGGATCGCGTGACCGTGGTGGGATGGACGGACAGCATGGGAACCGATGCCTACAACCTGAGGCTCTCCCTGCGCCGTGCCGAAGCTGTCAAGGCCTATCTGGCGGAGAAGGGCATTGCATTGGACAAACTGGCCGCAGAGGGTAGGGGCGAGTCGTTCAAGTACGACAACGGCACTGAGGAAGGTCGTCAACAAAACCGGCGCGTTGAGCTGCACTTCGAGCAGTAATCCGGTTCGAGTGCAATGTTGAAAGAGGGGAGCTCGCTCGGAGCTCCCTTTTTTTGATGGAGGCACAAGGCGGGGGATTGGCGAGTGCATGTGCTGAAGTTGAAACTGTTTCACGTCGTGCCGCCGACTGGAACAAGGACCGCGCCCAGACCGCTTGGGAGCTGTTAATGGGCAAGGAGACGACTGATCAAGAGGCGTTCCCCTACTCGATCAAACAGACGCAAAAGCTCGGTGTGGCGGATGTGCAGAAGATTCTCTCGGGTCATTGGAAGCGCGAGGAGAGGACCTCGGGCTTCTTCCATCAATCCATGCGCGATATCTGCAACATCGGCACTTTTGAATCGGTAGTCTATGAGATGAACCCGAATCCGCTTCTTACGCGCGGATGGCGTACCTCCGGTCGGCCGTGCCAGATGCCCTACGTCCCGTTCTTCCCGCTGGCAAAACCGAGTGCGGCGCAGGCCTTCATGACGCCCGAAGTGGCGACGGCTGAACATTTCCATGCGGCGCCGGATCGCTTCGACTTCAAACCTGACTTTGGTCTCTATGCGGCCCTCACTGCCCAAAATCTGGTCGACTATCTGGATGCGGAACAGCAGAAGGATCTGCATGAGGCCGTAGCCGAACAGCAGGCCAAATGGGTCAAGGAAGGTGACGCTGTGCTCAAGACCGCCGCCTATCTTGAAAAGGCCGTCTCCCCGAGCAAGGCTGAAGCCTTCCTGCATCAATATGGCGCCGTTGCCTACAACACGTCGGTTTCTTTGCTGGAAAACGAATTCCGCGACATGAAGCCGCTCGACGTGCAGATTCTGGCCGACAGCCTGTCCCTCTCCAAGAAGGGAACGGTTGACGTCGTCGTCTTCGGGAACAAGGATCTCGACGTTGCCAAGGTCAAAAAGGAGAGCTTCATCTTCGGCGTGACCTATCCGAACCCGGATGTCGATCTCTACAAGGATCGCGCCACGGCTGAGAAGATGACGGTTAAGGACGTCAACGGCGACGGCGTCAAGGATCTCGTCTTGACCTTCGCTTCGGACAAAGCCGCCAAATACGGCTTTGCCGATGTTCGGACCGATCTTTGGCTCTTCGGCGAGATCGACGGCGAAAAGAAGGGCGGTTTTGACGTCGTCCGCATCGTGAAGTAACCCCCTAGGTTTCGAGTCATTCATGACGCAAAAGGCCGCGCACGGCGTACGTGCGGCGGCCTTTTCGATGCATCTCCGTCGCATCTCAGCGCGCGACTACTTCGAACCATCGCCGTCAACAGGCGAGTCTTCCTCCTCTTGCGGATCTGGCGCTGGCCTTGGCTTTTCCTTGCATCCCTCTGCGAAAAGGCTTAGGATACGAGTAAGGTGATCAAGTTGCTGGTCGGCTGCTACCAGGCACCAACGCAGGTATAACCGGGCTCTTGATCGTGGATGCCGTCTCATGGGAGTACTCGTGGTGCAGAGCCCATCAGGCGGCATTCGTTTATATTGGTGCAGAACTTCGATCTGATAGACGAGATCGCTGCGATTCCGACCCCGCCTCCGGGGCTTCAAAGATCGCTTTTTCTAGTCTGTCGCGATGACAGGAGTGAGGAGAGTCGCCGGAAGTTCGTTCGGCTTGCTCAAGAGATGATGAACGCCCATGTGGTGCCGCTCTTTGATGAGGTGAAGCGGCGGGTGGAATGTTGATGGGCTGGCTTTTCGATGAGGAGTCAGGTAAAAGCTGAAGAATCCGGAATTTGACGTCTATAATTCGCGATGATGATTTAAGAGAACCTGAACGTCTCACGTATCTTCTAATTCACTCTGTAGAATTGTCTTAGAGCCTTTTTTTTCAAAATCTCCAACCATGGACACGCACGCCCGTTATCGTAAACCCAAAGTTCACGCCGTCGACCTCTTCTGTGGCGCGGGCGGACTCACCTGCGGGTTGAAGCAAGCGGGGATCAAGGTAAAGGCTGGAGTGGATATTGAGACGCGATGCGAATATGCCTACACTCACAACAATAAAGCTAAGTTCATCGCACAATCCGTAACGGAACTCACCGGAAACGACTTCGCGTGCTTCAACGCGAATGCCGACTACACGCTCCTGGCGGGATGCGCACCCTGCCAAGCCTTTTCGACCTACAACAGGAAGGCAACAAGTGCAGATCCTCGTTGGCATCTCCTCAATGAATTTGGGCGTCTGATCGAAGAAACTAAACCCGACTTTGTGACAATGGAGAACGTGCCACAAATCGCAGATAAAGATGTCTTCGAGGCTTTTCTAGCGCGTCTTGAGAGCTGTGGCTACTACAAGCCTGACTGGCAAGTTGTCAAATGCGAGGAATATGGTCTTGCGCAGCGGAGGCATCGGTTGGTGCTCCTCGCTTCGCGTTTGGGCCCCATTAAGGTGCTATCCCCTGAGGAGTTCGGCGCACCGAGACGTACTGTTCGCGAGGTCATTGGTGCATTGCCTCCCGTTGCCGCGGGCGAAGTCGGCCGGGAAGATCCACTCCACTCTGCTCGAGGTCTTACGCCCATCAATCTTGAGCGCATTCGTGCCTCTAGACAGGGCGGAACTTGGAGGGATTGGCCAGAAGCGCTCAGGCTTGAATGCCACAAGCGCAAGAGTGGGGCAAGCTATGCAGGCGTTTATGGACGCATGAAGTGGGATGAACCGTCGCCTACCATGACAACGCAGTTTATTGGTTACGGCTCGGGTCGCTTCGGACACCCTGAACAGGATCGCGCACTTACCCTTCGTGAAGGTGCTATGTTGCAAAGTTTCCCTAGGGACTATGAATTCATCTCGCCCGGTGAGCCGGTTGAACTCAGTACGGTCGCCCGAATGATCGGCAATGCGGTTCCGGTGATGATCGGTGAATTGATCGGCAAGAGCATCTTTGCTCACCTCAAGTCGCTCAATACCCAAAAGGCCGTGTAGAGCGCACTCAATGTCAGGTCACTCGCATGCGGCAGGTTCGACAGCAACCACCGCTCGGGTGACTTTTTTTAATCGAATGATTTAGGCCGGCGCCTGCTTATGGCCCGGCAGACCGCCATGAAAACAACAAAGGCTATCCCGGAGATTGGCGATCTTGTTCGCGTGCGCCAGCGCCACTGGGTCGTGACCGCAGTACGTCCGTCGGACGCGCTGAGCAGCGCTTCACAGGATACGGATTTCTCCGAAGACCCTCAGAATCTGGTTGAGCTCATCTCCATTGATGAGGACGCCCGCGCCGAAACACTCTCAGTAGTATGGGAAATTGAACCCGATGCTTCTGTTGAAAATCCGAAGTTACCGGATCTGCGACGCTTCGACGACTACGCGACGTTTGAGAACTTCTTGAACGCGGTGCGATGGGGAGCCGTCTCAAACATCAACGACAAGCTCATTCAGTCTCCCTACCGCAGCGGCATCACGATCGAGGACTATCAGCTTGACCCCGTAGTGCGTGCGGTCAATATGGCCAACGTCTCTTTGATGATTGCGGATGACGTAGGCCTAGGTAAGACAGTGGAGGCCGGGCTTGTCGTTCAAGAGATGCTCCTTCGATACCGTGCTCGTACGGTTCTCATCGTGTGCCCGGCAAGCCTTCAGCTCAAGTGGCAAGAGGAAATGCGTGCAAAGTTCGGCCTCGACTTTCGCATCGTTAATACCGCCTACATGAGGAAGATCCGCCGCACGCGCGGTGTGCGCGCCAATCCGTGGACCTCGTATCCGCGTCTTATTACCTCGATGGACTGGGCCAAATCCGGGGACGGCCTTGAGCTCATGCGCGAGGTACTTCCGAAAGCAGTGACGTACCCCCGCAAGTTCGATATTTTGATCGTGGATGAGGCGCATAACGTCGCGCCACAAAACGGATCTGTCAACAGCAATCGATCCAGGTTCATTCGCCTTATCTCGCCGCACTTTGCTCACCACATCTTTCTAACTGCGACACCGCACAACGGCTCGCCTGAGTCGTGGCGCGCCCTACTTGAGCTTCTCGACAACCAGCGCTTTTCGCGCTACGGCGAACCCGATCCGGAACAGCTGGCTGGTGTGCTTGTGCGCCGACTCAAGTCAGAGATACTCGACAACGAAGGTAAACCAGTCTTTCCAGTGCGCGTCATGAAAGACATTCGTGTTCAATACACTGATGAGGAACGCCACATTTACGAGCTTCTGCAGAACTACATGAAAACTCGCCTTGACGCTTTGCAAAATTCAACCGATGCCGAATGGAAGAACTACGAGAAGGTTGCCCTCTTCTTCGTTCTGCAAACGCTGAAAAAGCGCCTTTTCTCCTCGCCTCGAGCTTTTGCGCAAACGCTCCGTGCGCACTTGCACACGCTTGAGGGCAACAAGAACTCCGAGCATCAATCGAAGCGCAAGGAAAATCGACAATTCGAGATGAGCCGACTTGAGCGCCTCGTTCAAGAGGCTGAGCTCGCGCTTGAGAAACCTGAGTTACCTCACAGCGACACAGTCGAAAACAAAGATACGAACACTGTCTTCAACTCTTATGAGACCGACTCCGATGAGCGCGACGATCTGGAAGACCCGGAAAACGCAGCCGTAGTTGCCAGCACGGCTGCGACTTATTCGCTTGAACTTTCAACTCAAGAGCGCGATATGCTCCGCGAACTCAGGCTCTGGGCTGAAAACATGATGAATCGCGCGGACACAAAACTCACGGCAATTGTTGATTGGATCAAGAGGAATTTGATTCAAAACGGTCAATGGACAGATCGCCGCGTTATTCTCTTTACCGAGTATACGGCGACCTTGAACGTGCTCAAAGATATTCTTGGTTCTGTAGAAATCGCAGGTGGAACGCTCGCTGATCGTGACCGTCTCATGAGCATTCACGGCAGAACGCCCGAAGACGAACGCGAAGCGATAAAGGCTGCCTTTCAGGCGGATCCAGCGATCTCGTCAGTACGCATTCTTCTTGCAACAGATGCGGCGAGTGAAGGGATTGACCTTCAAAACTGGTGTGCGGACCTCATTCACGTCGAAATTCCATGGAATCCGAACGTCATGGAGCAACGCAATGGTCGGGTGGACCGTCATGGACAGAAGTCGAAGGAGGTGCGGATTTGGCACCCTGTCGGCTGCGAAATCGACAAGGACTTCAAGGTTGACACCAAAAAGGCCTACACGCTTGAAGCTGACGCGCAGTACCTCTACAAAACCTGCCTGAAGGTTGAGCGGATCCGCAATGACCTCGGAAGTGTTTCCGACGTCATCGCCGATGAAGTGAAAAACATCATGCTCGCTGGCAGGACGACAACGGGTTATGGGGCTGACGAACGTGCCCGCCGACAACAAGAGGTTCGAAAACGCTTGCAAGTGGCAGACACCGTTGCGGCGAGTTCCAAAAAGCTTCATGAAACTTTGATCAACACGCAAAAGGAACTCCACCTTGAACCAGAAGTTATCCGGTCTGCCGTGGATACCGCATTGAGACTTTCCGAAAAGAATCCGCTCATTCCGTATAGGGTTCCGAACGATGAAAGCGGGTTGGATGAGGGGAAGCTCTTCATGTTGCCACCGCTTTCGGGAGATTGGGGGATTGCATACACCGGCATCAACGATCCGTATACGAAAAAGATTCGACCGGTGACATTTGACCACGAGGTGGCCAAGCGTCGTGGTCAGGATGTGGTGCTTCTACATCTCAATCACCCGCTTGTTGCGATGAGTCTCCATGTGCTGCGAGAAGAGGTGTGGGCTCCGAAACGTGCGGGCTCGCTCAATCGCGTAGCCGTTCGCGCCGTTCCCGAGGGAACACTCTCGGGGCTGGGTGTTCTAGTCGTCTCACGGCTCATTGTTTCGGGGAGCGACGGCGCCCGCTTGCACGAGGAAATTACGCTTGCAGGCGGCTTGATGAAGGCCGGCTCATTCGCGCGCGAAGACACGCTTGCGACGCTCAACGAGTGGTTCGAGGCCGGTAGCCCCCTTTTGGCATCCGATCTTACGTCTCGTATAGAAGAGGTGATCAAGGAGCGCTTTGAAAAATTCCGTTCTAATCTTGAGCGCGCCGTTAAGAGCCGCGGCGAAGAGCGACGCCGCTCACTCTTGCGCCGCTTTGATGAGCGCAAAAAGTCCGAAGAAGAAAAAATTGAGAAAACCCTCGGCGCCCTTGAGTCTCAGCTTCAAAAACTTCTGACCGGCTCCACTATTGGGGAGAATGAACAAGGCTTCACCGCATCCATGTTCGACGCTCAACAGCTGGTGGAAGGTCTCTCAGAGCTCGATAAAAAGGAACTCACCTCACGACTCAATGCCATTCCGGACGCCATCCTAAAAGAAAAAGAACTCATTGCAATTCGATACCACGTCGAAGAGGATGACGTGCGAAACATTCCTGTCGGCATGATCTTTCTCATTCCCGAAACCTGGTTGGCGGCTTAACCATGAAAAAGATAAAGTATTCCATCCATGCGGACTGGCTCCGCATGCTCGAGAGCAATATCCCCATCCTGAACGTTTCGGTGATGGAGCAGGCCTTCCCGCAAGGCCCAGAGGCCTGTTCTACTGTCGTGCGTCAAGACCTTTATCAGGACTACCAAACCTGGCGAGACATTCGCGACGAATACTTGGACATCTTGAGGGCTTCAAGCCCCGGGGACGTTGAAAAGGCTTGTGAAGCGGCTCGCAAGAAAACGAGAATTGATCTCTTTCATGAGCACTGGATCGGACTGATTCTCAACGATCTTCTAGGCTGGCCCGAAAAGTGTGTGGTCGATGCGAGTATACGATGGCCCGACCTCGTTGCCGCGCGCTTCCCCAAAGCTTGCAGCGTCAAACTGGTCACTCACAAGGGGAAGGCTAAGCTTCTCTTCTCATCATTTGCGCCCGAAGCAGATTATCTTCAAAAATCTGGTCGAGTGCTTTCTCCTGCCGAAGAGCTAGCGCAGTTCATGCGTGATCATGAAGATGCCCCGCGCGTAGCTCTCATGACAGATGGCGAACGTTGGACCCTGATCACAGCACTGACCGATAATCCCGACGCCTTTGCCTCTTGGTACGCGAGTGACTGGAGGCGCGAGGCGTTGCTCCTCAAATCTTTTTCGACGCTTCTGTCCTTCCGCAGAATCTGCGCAAGCAAGGACTCCCTCATGGATCTGTTGGAGCGCACTGTCAAAGATCAGGAAAACGTCACCGATACCCTCGGTGAACAGGTCCAGCGCGCCATTGAGGTGCTCATCCAGAGTCTCGACAAGGCCGATGCCGGTTCTGAGCATGCCCTTCTTAAGGGCATTGACGCCAAAACGCTTTACGACGCATCGCTAACCGTAATGATGCGACTCGTTTTCATCCTTTGTGCAGAAGAGCGTCACCTCCTTCCGTTAGGCGACCCGCTTTACGACGACAACTACGCGCTCTCAATCCTTCGCGAACGTCTTCGTAACGATGTGGATGCCGTGCTTGAGCGCCGCTATGATGCTTGGGTTCGCTTCCTTGCGCTTTGTCGCATGATTCATCAGGGGGTGTCTCATCCGAATCTTCGAATGCCCGCTCTCGGGGGTTCGATTTTCGATCCTGACCGTTATCCCTTCTTTGAAGGTCGTAGCGATACGAATAGCCAAGGACGGCCGCTCCCGATCGATAATCGCACCTTCCTCTACCTATTGGAAGCGTTGCAGGTCATTGAGCATCCTACCGGAGCCGAAATTGTCTCATATGGTTCTCTTGATGTTGAGCAGATCGGCCATATCTACGAAGGGCTGCTTGAGCTCAAAGTCGAACATGCTCCGAATGTGACGCTGCGGCTTAATGCCAGCAAGAATGCACCCTCGCCTGAACAAGAACTCGCCAAGTTGGAGTCGCTGTCATTTGACGGTCAAACAGACCTGATCAATCACCTCGCTGACGCGACAAAAATCACCAAAGGTAAGCTGAAGAAGCTTCTTGATGAAAAACCGACGCTCGAACAGGAAGCTCAACTTCACGGGGTTTGCGGTGATCCTGAGCTCGCCAAACGCGTACTCCCCTTCATTAATCTGATCAAGCTTGACGCTTGGGATCGTCCCATTGTTTATCACGCGGGGGCGATCATGGTGACGACGGGCGCCTCCCGCCGTGATACGGGATCGTATTACACGCCGCGTCAACTAACTGAACGCGTGGTCAAAACGACGCTGGAGCCGTTGGTATATGCCGGGCCTTCCGAAGGCAGGGAAAAGGTCGATTGGAAGCTCAAAACGCCTGAAGAACTCTTGAAGCTCAAGATTTGCGATCCCACAATGGGTTCGGGTGCCTTTCTTGTGCAGACATGCCGCTACTTGAGTCAGCGTCTCCTAGAAGCATGGGCCGAAGCTGAGGCCCGGGGTAAGGTAATCACGATCGATGGCGAGGTGGTGGATGCGTTGGGCGCAATTGAGCCGATGCCGAAAAAAGTGGATGCACGACTTGTCGAAGCCAAGCGCCTTGTCGCTGAACGCTGTCTGTACGGCGTGGACAAGAATCCCATGGCTGTCGAACTCGCTAAGCTTTCCATTTGGTTGGTGACGCTTGCGAAGGGGCGCCCCTTTGCCTTCTTGGATCATTGCCTTGGTTGCGGAGACAGTCTTCTCGGCATTTATCGCAGAAAGGATCTCAATGCCATTGCCGGTGCCGCTGGAATGTTTGGAGAATCCTTTGAACAGATAATTGATGCGGTGCTTGAACTTCGACGGAAAATTCGATACGCAGCCATACGTGATATTCGAGATGTCAAGCTACAACAAGCGCAATTGCGATCGGCTAAAAACAAGCTCAATGCAATCGAACTGATCGCTGACGTTCTTCTGTTATCTCAAATATCGAAAGCAAAAACCCTTGACCTTTTTTGTGATAAAAATATCAAAAAAGCCAGGCTATTAACTCCTGAGCAGATACTCGCTAACGTATTTCCATCGGTCATTGAGTCCGATGAAAACATAATAAGCAAACTAGAACAGCAACGCGGTCAATTGTGGGAGAACATTGATAATCACACGATAGACACCTATGATCCGTTCCATTGGGCATTGGTATTTCCTGAAATTTCTGAACAAAATGGATTTGATGCGATTGTTGGCAATCCGCCATTCATAGGGAATGCTCAGTGGAAAAGTGTCCTTGGGAATTGTTCGTACACAATAGCAAAGTTTATTATTGTGGATAAATTTGGCAAGATCGACATTTCGGTTGTGTTCAATAGAAGAATTTTTGATTTAATCCGTCTTGACGGATATTTCGGGCTGATTTCCACAACAAATGTATCTGAAGGAATATCGGTTAATGTTGGGCTTGGATCAATCTGCAAAAAAGGGAAAATTTATTCCGCCATTAAAAGCATGAGATGGCCTGGAAGTGCAAATATTAATGTGTCGCTTATTCATGTATTCAAGGGTAATTGGAAAGGTAAGTTATTGCTTAATGAACGCATCGTCAACGATCCCATAAACGGAAAACTTCACAGTGGAACCTTGCATTCATACAAGGAAATCCAAAATCAACTTGTTTGTAGTGCAGGAATAAATAGTGCGCATATAGACGATGTTCTCTTAACAAAAGGTGATGAATTTTATTCTAAAGTTCTTAGTGAGAATCCATCGGTTATAGTTGGGATTGTTAACGGTCAGGAAATCAATACGACTTCCCTGAATGACATTACAAAATTTTCCGTCGATGCCAGAGATCGTACGATTGTTGAAATCAAAAAATTAAGCCGCAACGCGTATGAATTCCTGTTGTCGAGGAAAGAAGCTCGAATGAAAAGTATCGGTGATGAATCTACCTACCGAGGATGGAAAAGTCGATGGTGGCAGCACTGGAATTCGAGAGCTAATTTTTTAAACAAATATGAGAAGAAGCCATTTCTTGGTTTATGCAAGCTTACAAAATATCCTGTTCCGAGAAAGCTCGAAAAGTATATTGGAACAGATAAAACTTTAATGATACCATTGACTGAGGCCTATATTCATAGTATTTGCCTTTCTTCGTTTTTCAGAGTCTGGGTCTCGCGTTTCAATGGTGCAAAACAAGGGGCTGATAAATCTTCGATTTCTTTGAATGTAGCTGACATATCGGCATTTCCGTTACCGCTTAAAAAGCCGGTCGACATAAACGGTTCTGCCCAGGCATTTGATAACTATCTTCGCGACATGAATGGCGTAACTCCTGCCATGAACGCGATCTGCGATGAACAAAATCAGGCGCCGAACGTCGTCGAAGCTCGCAAACTCATTCGTGAGATTGATGCGCTAGTTTTGAAGGCGTACGATTGGGATGATCTTGCTTTACAGTATGAGTACCAAGATGAGGGGATCGGGCCTCGATACATGTTGACCAAGGAACTTCGTGAGGAGATTCTGGATCGACTGATCAAGCTGAATCACCAGTATTGGGAAGAGCAAAACCAGCCCTCTGACAAAAAGGAAGTGAAGTGACTCGTTATTGGAATGTTAAGCTCGGATCGAATGTTGAGGATCACACGTTCACGCTGACCTGTAGGTTGTCATATGAAAAAATGCCCAGGATAGACGAGGGCGACCTGTTGTGCCTAACGGCGGAAGAAGCACCGACAGAAATTGCCCGTGTGGCCCGTTGTCGCATTCGTCTGCATGAAACGGAAATCCTGCTTGATCGACGCATGACGATGCAGAAGTACTGGATGACGCTGTGGTTAAATCATCACAAGGGCGTCTCCGTTACAGAAGAGGTGATTGTTGAAGCAGATCCGTACTTGCATTCCGATTCTGTCTTCTGTCAAAAAATTCCATGCGTGCTTGAGGATGTTCGTAACACGCCTTTCGAGGGTCAGAGTAAGGAAAAGGTCCAACGCTACATCCGCGACATGATGGTCGCGGCTTTCGAAGATGAAATGGCGGGACCCGCCCAAGGTCCCAGAGAGTCCGTTTACGACACCAATGTCACTGAGCGCTATCTTGTGGGATGCCTTCCACCGAAGCAGGCGCGCGTCCATGCTGATAACGAAGAGATTCTCGCTCCTCCTGCGGATGACGCCGACGCCACACGCTCAAGCGTGGACGATGAAGAATTAAAGCCCAGCCCCAAGCAGAGTCTCTTGCCTTCTTCGATCGGCCTTTCCTTCATGGTAAAGGAGAACGTTGACAGATTGAAAGTTGCCGCCGAGTGGGGACGCTATACAAAGTCCACCATAGAGAAGTCCATAATTGAGGAGTCTCACCAGACTTCCAGCCCTTCGCTCTTGAGCGAAGAAGAGTCTAAGGCCGCTACACCTCGAAAAATCAGCGTCTACAAGCGTGATCCCCACGAAGGTGGCCAAACCATCTTGCTCATCCCCGGCAAATGCCGGTATATCTTGGATCCATTGGATAGTGAGGTAACGGTTGAGGTTGTTGTGCGCGAACACAACGACACGCGCTTGGTAACGATCTTCCTTGTTAACGGCACTGTATACAACGGAAAGGCAAAAAAGGCTCCGGTTGATACGTGGATCTTTCAGCCTCGCCTTCAAATCGAAGCGCCTGAAGGGAAAGGCGTCTTCATCGGTCGCGACCAAGCCGAAAAGCTTCACGATGACAAGGATGAGGAACTCAAGACGCTCGATATGCTTTACCGTCGACGCGTTGAATTCGCAACCGGCCATGCTGTAAGCGTACATGCCGTGCCCGACGAGCAAGATCCTACGTGCGCTGTGCGGGTGGAAACGCGCTTGATTCCGAAATATGAGGTTGCGGCGACTGAAACGCCCGGCCTAAACCCGTCGGACCGTCCAGCTATGCAGCAACTTGTGCGAAGCGGGGCGCTTGACATGGTACATCTCGCAGAGCTTTCCGTACCGGGAAGACGAACTGAGCTGATCCGAACGCTCAAGGTGCTCGCCGACGACTACGAAGCGTGGATTGAGGAATTGCTCCACGTCATCGAACGGGAACCAGAGATTGAATCAACCGCACGCATCGAAGTCGAAAAATGCAAGATGGCGTGTGAGCGCCTGAATGAAGGCATTGAAACGCTTGAAAGCGACGATCTCGCACTCAAGGCGTTCGGGTTTGCCAACCAAGCAATGGCCCGTCAACGCGTCCGCTCAATTTTCATGCAAAACCATCCCACCGGTCCTGAGTCCAATACGGATATTGACGCCGAAATTGATGACCTGATGGGAGAGGTACGGAATCACTCTTGGCGCCCGTTCCAGCTCGCTTTCTTCCTGCTTCTGATCCCGAGCCTTGCAAATCCAACGCATGAGCACCGCACGGATGAGTGTGGTTTGGCCGATCTGTTGTGGTTCCCGACCGGCGGCGGCAAGACAGAAGCTTATCTCGGCGCAGCCGCTTTCGCGATGGCTGTACGTCGCCTTCAACCTTCCATGAGTGGATACGACTCGTCGCGAGGCCTCACGGTCATCATGCGCTATACGCTTCGTCTCCTCACCATGCAGCAGTTCCAGCGTGCGTCCACGCTGATCTGTGCAATGGAAACCATGCGAGAAGAAGACCCGTCTACGTGGGGCGAAGCTCCCTTCACGATCGGGATCTGGGTTGGAGGCAATGTAACGCCAAACGATACCAAAAGCGCTGCCAAAATGGTCAACGACGCGCGTAAGCCTGGCGGGAGCAAAAGCGTCAACTCCGACGATCCTGCCTTCCAGGTAGCCCGTTGTCCTTGGTGTGGCACACCTCTCACAATTGGTAGAAACGTAAAGGTTGACACAGACGAGCTCAAGACGCACATATTCTGCTCGAACATCGATTGTGATTTCGGTGAACTCAATCACACGGAAGGCCTTCCGCTTCTGTTGGTCGATGAGGAAATATACCGTCGTCCGCCATCAATGCTGATCGCCACAGTGGACAAGTTTGCGCAAATGCCCCTCAATGGTGCCGTGCGCACCCTTTTCGGTCTTGCGTCGAAAGAGTGTCCACGCCATGGTCTGGTGTTGCCGGATTGCGGTTGCGGTAAATCGCATGCTGCAACGTCCACCCTTCCAGCCGTTGAGATTAAAACCATCAATTCCATTCGTCCGCCCGACCTGATCATTCAGGACGAATTCCATCTGATCAGCGGTCCGCTCGGTACGATGGTTGGTCTCTACGAAACAGCCATTGATGATCTGTGCTCTTGGGATTACATCAAGGACGGAGAAAAGGTTCGCATTCATCCCAAGATCGTGGCCTCCACTGCCACAGTTCGGCGCGCCGGCAAGCAAATGTTCGGCGTCTTCTATCGGGGCATGCAGATCTTTCCTCCAAGCGGTCTCAATATCGAAGACAACTTCTTCGCTGTGCAACGACCGATTGCAGAAAAGCCTGGCCGACTTTATCTTGGAATATGCTCTCCCGGCTCTTCGAAGCCTCCAGTGTTGATCCGCACCTACGTCACGCTTCTCACTTCCGCCGAAGATGCATATCAGCGCTTTGGGGAGCTCGCCGACCCATTCATGACGCTTGTCGGTTACTTCAGTGCATTGCGAGAACTCGGCGGCATGCGTCGTCTTGCCGACGATGACGTGCGAACCCGCGTGATGCGCGTTGAGGTGAAGCCTAATAAAAGCAATCGCACGTATCGTCCTGGTATGAAAGACCGCCCTCTGTTGGCTGCGGTGACTGAGCTCACGTCACGAATGAAGAATTCGGACATTCCCAAATGCTTGGAGCAAATAGGTCACCGGCACTCCAAGATTTCAGGCGCGTCAAGTTCTCCAGACATTGTGCTTGCCACCAACATGCTGTCGGTCGGTGTTGACGTGCCGCGGCTAGGGTTGATGGCGGTGAATGGGCAGCCGAAAAACACCGCCGAATACATTCAGGCGACGAGTCGCGTCGGACGCTCCTCGCCCGGACTGGTTTGTACCGCATTTGGTTGGAGTCGTGCTCGAGATCTCTCACACTATGAAACGTTTGAGCACTACCATGCCACGTTCTATAAACACGTTGAGGCTCAGTCGGTGACTCCGTTCTCTTCACGAGCACTTGATCGTGGGCTTTCCGCTGTGATCGTAAGTGACCTTCGCCTCAAACATAATGAACTCGCAGCTGATAGCGATGCCAAAAATTTCGATCCTACGAAATACGGTGTTAACGGCGATACGTTCTCGGAGCGTGCGTGGAAGATTACGGACGAGAAAAGCAGCCGCGATGATGTCGCGGATCGTACCAATGCATATTTGAACGACTGGGGACAACGCGCTCGCCAACCTGACGCCGACCTGAGCTACTCAGGCAAACAGGGACGTCCCAGCGCATTGATTTCAGCCTCTCAGACGCCGAAGGATCATAACGCTTGGATAGTCCCTAATTCAATGCGCGAAGTTGAGCCCAATGTCAATCTGGTGCTTGACCGTGACGCCGCACGAGTATCCAATAACACCTTTGAGGCGAAACCCAACCGCGCCGACACAAACCCGACCAACAATACCGGGATTTCCAATTCCCACAGCCAACAAGGAGATCAGAAGTAATGGCCTCCACGAATTCGAATAACCAACCGGTGGCGGGGCACGTTCGTCCGAGTCAAATCATCTGGTCTTACGGACCTGGCGCGCTCATCGACCTGCAGAACATCTCAGTAATTGCGTTGGGCCTCCAAGAGTGGGAAAAGCTCCCAAACTGGTCCCAACATTTCGAAAGCATTAGAGAGCCGCGTCTGCTTGGTCAGGTTCGTCGAGAGCTAGGACATCAGGTTGGGGAATTGCGAGTTCCTCCCATTGCAAGCGACGTTTATGGGACCACAACCGCCGACCCAGAGGGCATGCCGGTTTCACTTTTTCCGAGGTACTACCGCTGTCGCGCTTGCAATGCGCTCGGCACGATTGATCAAGGCTCAAGTTTCGACTTGAAGGGGTCAAACCCCAATAACTTGCGCGTTGAGCATGTGTCATGCCCAAAAAGCAAAAAAAATAGTTCACGTGCCGTTCCCGCTCGCTTTCTTGTAACTTGCGAACATGGTCATCTTTCGGATTTCCCGTGGCGTGAGTTCGTGCACGATGGCCCGACATCGTGCCGTCAGCCTTTGAGTTTTTTCGAAGTTGGCGGGTCACTGCAGACCGAAAACCTGCGCGTCTCCTGTGCTTGCAATCCTCAAAAAACGAAGAGCATGGCCGAAGCCTTCCGACAGGGGGCACTAAAAAATTTGGTATGCCAAGGACGGCATCCCCATTTTGGGCGACAGACAATCAAATCCTCATGCGATGGCAAGCTAAAGCCCATCCTTCTGGGTGCCACGAACGTATGGTTCTCTAAGGTGTTGTCCGCGCTTTCGCTTCCGACCCTCACTGCGCCGCTGATGCCGGCTGACAAAGTGACGCTAGCGATCATTACTTGTGCCGACTCGCTGGCTGATGATAAGGACGATTTCACCGATATTGAAGAGTTCGAAAGGATCGTTCAGAAGAAAAAGCGCTACGAATCGCTTCGCCCAGAAAGCATCGGTGCATCCATCGATGAAATCTGGGAGGTCGTTCAGTCGTTTTATGATCCCTGCAACTGTGAGGTTTCCAAGTTCGAAGAACTGCGCAAGAATGAAAAGTCAGAGGTTCCGGAGAGCACGAATATCAAGTTGCCAGAATGGCGCGCTCTCACATCAAAGCAGCTGCCATTCAGAGAACGCACCTTTGAAGCAGAGGAAACGGAATGCCCAAGCCCATTCGCCAATAAACTTGAGCGCGTTGTTCTGGTCCGTCGTCTGCGCGAGGTTCGAGCACTCGTTGGTTTCACGCGTCTTCAAGCTGAAGACAACATGGTTGAAGCGCCCGATTACGCGCCTGAAGTCGTCCCCCTTACGCCTGAACCGCCCCATTGGGTCCCAGCCATTGAAGTCCGCGGGGAAGGAATTTTCATTCGGTTCAATGAGGAAGCCCTAATCGCATGGGAAAGTCGACCCAAGGTACGAAAGCGCGAGGAGACGCTACACAAAGCTTACGTTGATTGGCGCACAGCGCGCAACCGTTCTCCTGAAGGCTTTCCCGGCATTCGATATGTGCTTCTGCATACTTTTGCTCACGCCATGATTCGTGAGCTCTCGCTCGCTTGCGGTTATAGTGCGGCAAGCATTCGAGAACGTATCTATGCGTCTTCGGCTTCGGAACCCGAACCAATGGCTGGCGTGCTCCTCTACACGGCCTCATCTGACTCAGACGGAACTTTGGGCGGTCTTGTCGATCTTGGCAAGCCGGAGAATCTCAATACATTGCTCACGGAAGGCATCAAGGCGATGCGCATCTGCTCATCAGACCCGCTCTGTTCAGAGTACGATCCCACCGTCGCTGACGCAGCCTCACTGGACGTGCATCTCGCGGCTTGTCACGCGTGCAACTACGTCTCGGAAACCTCATGCGAAATTGGGAATATTCTCCTTGATAGAGCACTACTCACTGAAACGTTGATAGGCTCCGACTGTGCGTTCTTCGCATGAATGCGCGAGAGTGAGAAGCATGGCAACACTACCTCCCGCGCTGATCCAGCGGCTCACGGATTCCGCTTCGAAAATCCACCCGGATAAGCTTGAGGCTTTTTCGCGAAAGCTCGGTCAAGGCAAGATCAACACGCCCGAGCGTTTTGCGCTTGAGGTAGGTAATCGCGTCCGTCCCGATTTGCTCCGCGAAATATGTGACGCGTGGCGTGAAGCAAGCGCAATTACAGGGATTGACATCGGCAACACACTCCTCACCGTAGCAACACTGACACGCGCATATTCAGAGATGCACTCTAGCCTTGTGGCCACGCGCCCTTGGGACAACACCAACTGCCGAACCGATTCGGAGGCAGCATACCTCACTGTCATCGGTAACGCACGTAAGCGTCTCATTCTGGCATCTTATGTGGTCTACAACGTACAGTCGATTCTCGACGCTCTCAAAGAAGCAGCTGCTCGAGGCGTCCATATTGAGGTTCTCCTTGAACCCGCGCAAACGAGTGGCGGCACCATTCAGGGAGCGCACAGCAGTGAAGCACTGTTGCGATCAATCATCCCTAACGCCATCTTCTACCGCCCTGATCAAGGCAAGATCCGAGCAATGCACGCCAAGTTCGTGTGCGCAGACAGGAAAATTGCCTTCATCACGAGTGCGAATTTGACCACCTCCGCTATTTCTCGAAATATTGAGCTTGGAGTGATGATCTGCCACGGCCCAATACCTAAACAAGTTGAGGAGCTCTTTGACGAACTCATTAGAAAACAGACGATTCTGCCCACCTGAGGATGAGTAACCTGCACGGTCCTTTGACCCCAAACCGTCGCCTCCGCAAAGGAAGCAACGGTTTTGTCAACGCCTACGCGCAGATAGAACTATTTCCGATCCTCATGGCAACCCGCCTGTCTGCACGGTTCGAACGTCTCCATGTGGTGACAACCGTAGCATTACTGCAGGTCGGCCTTCTCGACCTTCATGCCCGGAACCGGCGGCATGGGGTGCGGCTTGTGGCACTTGATGCACTCAGGAAGGACCTTGGACTGGTGTGGCTTGGCGGCAAGCTTGTCGACGTAAACATGCGGGTTCACATTCTCGTCGAATTCGGTCTTGTAATCCTTGGTTTTGTCGGCCAAGGCTTCAAGCGTGCCGCCATGACAGGCCAGGCATTCTTCAGGCGCCATTTCCTGGGCTTCGGCCGGAAGGGCCGAAGCCAACAGGCATGCCGCGAGAAGTCCCCAAATGGAACGACTTGTCGACATGCGGTACCTCCTACTTCAGGGCGGCAATGCGCTGGCCGATGATGTAGCCCTGCGTGAGACAGCATCCAAGACCATGCTGAGAGCAATCGCCCGCGCTTTCGCCGCCGCACCAAAGACCGTTGATGATCTTCCCATGGAAGTCCTGTACGTGGCAATCGCCATCGATGCGCAAGCCCGCATAGGAGTCATGAACCGCAAAGGTTGCCCAAGCAGCATAGAACGGCCCCTGAGCGATTTCGTGCTTCTGGGTAGGCTTGTCGAAGTCTTCGTCCTTGCCGGCCTTGACGAAGCCGTTGTAGCGGGCAACGGTTTCTGCAAGCACCTTGCCGCTCATCTTCGACTTCTGCCACGGGGAGGAGTTGATCTTTTCTGCGAGTTCTTCAAGCGTATCGGCAGAGAAGAAGAGGTCGGATCGCAAGTATTTTCCTTGACGCGCATGCGTTCGCGCTTCATGGCTACGGCGTCAAAGATCGCCCACTGGGGGCCGGCACTGAAGTCAGGCGCGACTGAGCCTTCATTGATTGATCGCAAGTGCGGCATCGATTTGACATCCTCCCAACGTATGAATACGCGGGATTCCTCTTCACTTCGCGTCAAGACGCGACGAAAAGGACGGTTCCCGTTGCTGTCTTGTTGCCAAGCTCACTACACGGGCGAACTGAGCCTGTCCGGCTCTTCTTGAGGACATTGGTTGCCCCCACGACGTCGGCATTCGCGGTGTACCCGCATTTCTGACAACCGAAATGCGCCTGCGAAGGTCGATTTGACGAACTCGTGCATCCGCAGATTGGGCAGGTCTGGCTCGTGTATTTCGGATCGACGAGAATGAGTCGTCCATTGGCCTTGAATACAGCCCAGTGGATGGCCATTCTCATCGCGTAGGGCGCAACGCGCGCCAGAGACCGGTTCAAGCCCGTCTTCTGCCTCACGTTTTTGCCAGGCTCCTCAACCGTGCCTTTGGCCGACTTCGTCATGTTCTTCAGCTTCAGATCTTCCATGGCCACCCCTCCGTAATTCTGTGCGATGGTGTGAGCCGTCTTAAGCATGAAGTCCCGACGAATGTTGCGGATACAACGATGGTGATTCTGAATCTTCGCCTTCAGTCTTCTGCGCTTGCGGCTGGGCTCCCGCTTGTCGAACGGGTTTGCCTTGCCCAACTTGGCAAGCTTTTGACGAGCTTCCTTGTTGCGGCAGAGCTGGCGCTGAAGTACGGCGATTTGCTTTTCGTGCTTCTTGATGGATTCGACATCGAGCTGGAACACCGTCCCGTCCGAGAGCGTCACCGTCTGGGCAATGCCCAGATCAATGCCGACCTCGCCGGGACGACGCGGACCGTCGTTGGCGAAATCCATCTCCGTCACGACCGAGACAAACCAATGCCCGCATTCGATGGAAACCGTCATCTGCTTGATCTTGCCTTGAATCGGACGCGACTTTCTGAATCGCACGAAGCCTGCCTTCGGGATGCGGACTCGACCGTTGGCCTCGTCCCAATCCGTCGGGCGAACTTGCGGAATGCGGAAGGAATCCCCGTCGCCCCGAGCTTGGAACTTTGGGAAGCCCTTTTTCTTAGCCTTGAACGCTTGGATTGCAGCAGACGCGTCCATCAGGCACTGTTGAAGTGCCTGAGAAGGCGCTTCCAGCAACCACAACATGTCGTCTTCCTTTTTCCACAGCACCAACCGTCCGGCCAACTCCGTGTACTTGAGAAAAGGAACCTCTTGTTCAAGGCACCGCTTCTGCAGTTCTATCGCCTTGTTCCACACGAAACGCCGACACCCGGCAGCTTGAGCGAGGATTCGCTTTTGCTCCCGGGTAGGCATCAGTTCGAACTTGTAGGCGATGTTGGCTTTCATGGCTTCAATCCTACACCGTCCTTTTCGAGGACGCATGCTTCACACAAGTTTGTGCGAAGAGGATTTGTGCGCCTATCATCCCGACGATTGAAATCGCGGGTTTTCTCGGCTCGACTTTATAAACACCTCCTACGCACGTATTTTGGAATGGTTAATTCCATGACACGCTGAGGGTTGATGTTGGTCATTGGGAAAGGTACCATCCGTACTTGAAATCAGTATGGAATCTGAAGCCCGAAAATACAAAAAACAGCCGCATTTCGCCCCGCGAATGTTTCGGGGGTTGCCCGCGGCTGTTTTTGTGCTACGCGTCTTTTAGAACGTCCAACGAACGCCCGCGTTGATGTTCCAGGTGTTTACAAGGTCGTTGCCGAAACTGTATTCCCCGTCGACGTACACATAAGTCATGTCTGAGACGGCAGCTTGGTAACCCAAGCCGACGTCGAACCAATTGCCCTTGTTGTCGACTGAAAGATCAGCGCCGTCTTTTGGCGTAGTCGCATCGTAAGCCTTGATGTCCTGATCCCCAGACCATTCGCGCAACCAGTCCGCCTTGAAGTAGAGCGAAGTCTTCGAACTTTCACTTGACGTACGTCCCAGACGGAAGCCGACGCGCGTAACGACGGAGTCAAAGGAATCCTGTTCAAGACGGGAGCCCTGACTCGTGCGGTATCCGGCACCTGTGACGTGGGTGTACTGCAATTGCACTTCGGGTTCGACGAACCAACTCTTGTCCTTAAGCGGCGTAAACTTGTGGCCACTTTCAATGCCGAGGCTGTAGACGTCATTGTCGTAGTCGGCAGAGACGGTATTTCCCGAACTGTTGACGATGTCGAAGTCGTTGGAGAGCTGCGCCCACTTCGCCGTTACGTCAACATAAGCACCGCTCTCCCCGAGCCAAGTCCCGTAAGCGGTCAGACCGAGGCGATCCGTCCCGCCCTGTCCGGAAATACCGTCGAAGTCGCTGTCAGACTCCCAGTAGTCGAGGGCAACCCCGATCAATTCGCGTCCCTTATCGGCCTTAAGTTCATGGTCAAAGCCGAACTGGGACATCGTACGAGTCTGGGTGAAGTCGCCCTTGCCGGAGTTCATGCCGATCGAATCATGGCGAACGCGAACCCATAAGCCCGTTTCGCCCGCGCCGTACTGAGCATCACCCATGCGTTTGTGCAAGCGATCCATTTCCACTGCATTCCAGTAGTTGGAATGGGCCAAGGACAGAAGCGATTGACCGGCGTCCGAGGGAGTTGGACCGGGAACGTCAGGATCTGGATCGGGATCAGGATCCACCGGCGGTTGCTCTTCCGTGGGCACGTCGATGTACCAATTCATCGCGTCCTGATCCTTAAACATGGAATCGACGGCGTCTGCCCCGGGCTTGACGGATCCTGTGCCGTCACCCACGCCGTTGAAGGCAATGTTTTGAGCATCACCGCTCGCATAGTCTTCGACCTGGACGCTGAATTCACGATCGAGAACTCCCTGATCTTTGAATTCGAGCGTGAAGTTTCCGGAAGGGGTGAACTTATTGGTTGTTGCAAAGCGGAGATCCTTGAGGTCTTCGATCGATGTCACGGAGTCCGCGACTTGCGCCGAAATGGTGTACTTGCTATCGGCAGCCATGTTCTGCACATAGAGCATATCGGTCGCGACAACGCCCTGTGCATCCTTTTCGTTCTTTCCAAGTCGCATGACGAACGTGCCGTTTCCGACCAGATTCTTGACGGCCAGCGAAGAATGTCCCTTCGTGGTCATGTCGACCGTTCCGCCCTCGGCTCCAAGATTCAAATTGGTAATGAAGCTGCGGTCGACGGCGTTCCAAAAACCGCCGTTCAAATTCAGCGTTGCGGTCCCCGAGGCGGTCACGTCCACGGGGTTTTCGCCCGTCTTGTCCATCAGATCCGCACGCTTCGAGGTCAAGTCCCAATAGTCATCGATGCGGCCCGTCACGGACTTGCCTGAAGCCACGGAAGCGACAAGCGTTGCCGCATTGGCTACATGGAAATTGCCCGAGTACTGAGCGTCTGCACCCGACAGGTCAACATTCGCGCCGCTGTTGGCGACGACGGAACCTTGAATCGTCTGCACGTTTCCGAGCTCGACCGTGGCGCCGGCATCGGTTCCGCCGCCGTCCGCATATAGAGCAACGGCACAATCCACGTCACCGCCAGTCTTTTCCGAGGAAGCAACAGAAATGGATACCGGCGTTTTCGCCAACTGCAATGTCGAAGCGTCAACAAGCACGCCGACAGCCGTCCCGCCTTCGCTGGCGACATCGCTTACGGACATTGCATAGCTGCCCTTGACCGTCATGCCGTCGTCGAGAACCAAGCCGAAAGCACTGCCGTTTTTGGCCTTCACATTCCCAATCGCAATCGGCGACTCATCGTAAGCATAAAGCGAGAAGCCCGTCAAATGAGCCCCCGTGGCTGTGGTCCCACTGACGCCGGATACGCTCAAGGCCTTCGGACGTTTTGACCACTCATAAGTGTCTTGCCACTGAACACCGGTTGCAGAACCGTTTTCGGCAACGATGTTTGCAACCGTCAGAGAGTCCACGTCAAGGTCTTCATGACTGATCAACCCGACGGCGGAGTTCACGCCAGTTACGTTGCTCACCGATATGCTTTCAGCCCAAACTTCCGAGAGCTCGTCGATATGGATGCCGACGGCGTCCTTCCCCGATTGGATTTGATCAACGCGCAACGCGGTGAAAGATTCTCCGTAAATGTCTCCCGAATCGGTTTGCGCAGATTGGATTTTGATGCCAACGACATTACCTTCCGTGCGGACTTTCTCAACACCGATGGTCGAATACATGTTTTGATCACCATCTCTGGGGTCGGCAGTATCCATCAACTGATTCCCGGACAAGTTGATGCCGACAATGTCCGTCGTGATTGGTTGAGAATTCGACCAGTTGACATCGGAAACCGTCAACCCAACATTGGAGGTGTATGCTGAATTGCGCTTATTGTTGACAAATTGAATGCCGGTGAAAGACTGCGGATTCGTTCCTTCTGTGAACTTGACGTCGGCAACCGAAAAGTTCCAAATTCCGTGCCCGGTGGTAGCGTCTCCGCCGAGTTGACTGGCCGTTACGTCAATTGCCGAAGCGGATTGGAGCGTATCGCTGTCAAAATGCAGACCTGATACTGCCGCCACCTTTGCTATTTTGCTAGACGGATCCAAAATTGTGCTTGCGAAAGCCAATCCGGTGAAATTCGTCGAGTCTTTGACTGTGATGTTGTCAAGGTAGATGCCGTCTTCAATTTCGAAAATATTGACGGATTGAGGGAAATACTGACTCGGACGACCTGTATCAATGGTTCCGTCATCGAGAAGTCCTTGACGGAACGCAAACTTACTGAACGTGCTGTCAGAAATTCGAATGGTTGCGGCCCTCAATTCGGATGAGGTTGCCAAATCCACGCCTATCGAGGCTTCCGTGTTTGAAATGGTTAAATCATTGTCCCCTAGATCAATCAGCACTCGACCGTTGCGATTTGATTGGTCTGTCGTGTCGCCCCTCGCATAAATCAGCGCGCCGTCTGCCGTTGCGTTCTTGATGTCGATCCCTTGAACTTTCAACTTGGTTGTCGTTGCCGTCAGCCCCGATTTCGGCCCGAACAAGGAGATCAGGTTCCCTGTGGAAGCAACGTTTTCAACGTTCAGAGAACCGGTGATGTTCAAGGTTCCAAGTCTTTCGGCACCTGAGGTTAAATCACCGATCTGTAAAAGAGACGCATTGGGGGCTTCGGACTTCAGGTGGTATTGACTGATGGTGAGTCCTGCGTTCAGCTTGACGGAATTAGTGGCCCAACCCTTCCACTTGATTAGGAAAACGCTGTCCGACACCTCCTGCGAGGTGCTGCTTGTCGGTTGAATCAGCAACGTATCTCCGCTATTTAACTTAAGCGAGATATTCCCCGGATTGCCCGACTCAACAACGTGTGAGTAAGACGGCAAAACGGCGTCTATAAACGTATCTGCAGCATTTACATTTGCAGACATGGATAAAATTGCCGCCGCGACAGCAATAGCAATTCGTGAGCGCCTTGAATCATCATATACTTCAAAATGATCATTCTGCGAGAGAGAAAGCTGCACATTTTTCTTCATCTTTTGCTCCAGAATATTAATCAACTCTGTGACTGCTTCAATGAGCTTAGAAGGCGTACTTCACGCCGACACTGAGGTCGTAGTCCTGCGTGTAGCCGTCACCTTCTTCGCGCTCAATGCTTGCAAAAGCGCGCCACTTGTCGTTCCAGTGCCAATCGGCAACCAATCCGTAGTAAAAGCGCGTGCCATCAACGGCATTTGCCTCGACGGTTTTCACGGCACGGTCGACACCACGGTAACTAATGGTCTGGTCACCCATGAACTCATGGTTGATGCCGCCGGTCACGCCAATCTGGAAGTAGCGGTTGTCTTCTTCGCCTCCCAGATCGAACTTCTTGCCAAGAACAATGCCGGCACGGCCATTCAGGAAGTCGGCATCGCCTTGATCAACCGCCAGACCAGTCGAAGTGGTGTAGTCCTTGCCTTGGGCGTAGAAGTAGGAGAGCTCAAGCTGAGGCTCGATGAACCAGTGATTGCGGTAATGGCCCTTGTCATTGCCGAACTCGAACATGTGACCTACTTCAACGGAGGCGCCGAAACCGTATGTTGAATAATCGGCTTTCGCGGATGCGGTGCCCACATTGTCGAGACCTTCAATCTCTTGGTCGTAGCGCCCTGCTTGAAGAACGATGTCCGCATAGCTGCCCTTGTCATGGATCCAGGTGCCATAGAGTTTGACGGCATACTGATCAAGCTGTCCCTCGGCATCGTGCACACCTAACCCTTCCTGATCGGCCTTGGCGTAACGAAAGGCACCGCCCAGAAGCCATACACTGTTGTTGCGACGTTCGGTCAACCGGTCATAGCCTATGAGGATGCCGTAGGATTCCTGCTTGAATCCTCGACGGAAACGATCCTGCTGGGCATCTACGCGAACCCAACCGCCCGCTTGTGATCCGTAGCGAACCTCGCCAAGGCGATCACGCAGTGTTTCATTGTCATCAAGCCAAGCCATGGCTTGAGAAGCTGAAGTGCCAAAAATCAGGTTGTCCTGAATTTCAGGAGGCAGCGGATCAGGATTGGGATCAGGGTCAGGATTAGGGTCTGGATCGGGTTCTGAATATTCGTGCTTGACAAGGTACCAGTTGCCGGCACCCTGTCCGTTGGTCTGAGAAGCAATTTGCTCACGCCCTTCGGCTGTATCCAGCAAGGCCTCGTCGCCTTCCTGAACGAATCCAAGCTTCCAGACGCTGACCATGCCTCGACCGCTGAAGCTATTGCCGCCATCACGGTTGGTGATCGTCATGTCAGATCCTGCACCCTGACTGATGAGCCAGTTGACGCTATGACTTTTGTCTGCCGCAAGATCCTTCCCTTCAATGCCAAGAGCGGCCAGTTGCTTGCCGACAGCTGCATTCTGAACAACGAACTGGTCCGTATCAACACGATCGGCCGATTCTGTGGCCAGATTCGTCCTCATGACGAGGGTGTTGTTTTCACCCGTGAAAGCGCCGGTAGTCAAGGTGCGGTATGTCGAAGATGTGGCGTCCTTATCCCAGGTCGAAAAGTCGATCGTAGAACCCGCGAAGGTCAAGGCTGAAGCACTGGAGTTCTTTGTCATGCTCCATGTCGAACCTTCACCAAACTTGAGATTCACCGTTCCGGTCTCACTCGTTGTGCTTCCCTTCAACGCCGTTTGAACTGAAGAGATGGAGATAGTGCCCTTGTCCGAAGCCGTCAAATCGCCGGTCAGGTTCACACGTCCGAGCGTGGCCACAGCACTGCCTTCGGTGACTATCCAGTTGCCATTGATGAAGCCTGTGGCGTTTTCGGCGTTCAAAGTCAGAGCCGACTGTTGCGATGCAATAGAAACAGCCTTGCTTCCTCCGGTGATGCACAATTGCTTGTGGGCGCCGAACGTCACTGAGCCGTTGTCATTAGCGTCAATGGCAACACCATTTTCGCCTGTGGCTTGAAGCACCAGATTATCCGAAGCCATTTTGATGTCGCCATTCTGTTGGCCATCGTAACTTGACGAATAAACGGAGGTTCCATTTTCAGTTGATATTTGAATATCTGTAATTCCGTTTTCAGCTGTTATGTTGCCACTCACCGCACGAAGGCCATAAGCTGTCCCGCTTGGATTGGAAACGTTGACATTTATAGCCGCGAAGTTTTCTATGGATAAATTGCCTTGCATTAAAGACAGTAATCCACTAGTTTTTTGACCAACAACGTCGACATTTTTTGTCGTAATAGTCAGGCTTTTACCTTCAGAAGCCGTATTTAGCAATGAAAGGTCATTGCCGATTGCGCCAAGAGCCATGAGGCCATTGTTTTGAATAGGAGTGCCCCATTTGTCTTGTGGAGCTTTATCCCAACTCAAATTGACATGAAGGGAACTGTCTTTGATTGTTGTCTTGTTTTTAGCTACTACGCCGGCGAGTCCGCCGTTAATGGTCAACGTAGATTGTTCGGTTGTGGATCCGGTGAGGGAAAAGGTACCACGGGAGTTGTGGATGCCGGTCACGGCATTGATTGTTCCGGAGTTCTTGAAGGTGCCAGTAAAGAGACTGCCATTCCCGTAGGTGTCGTTTAGGACGATGCCGCCAGATTTCTCATGGGTACTGCTATTGTCAATGAGAAAACTCTGCGCATGTATTTCTGCCGAAGCCTTTTCCTTTAAGAAAAGAGAGCCCGCCTTAGTTTTATTTCTTAAAACGAAATCTGTCCCGGCATTAGCAGTAAACGTTGATAAAGTATTCGCATCGCCATCAATTTCAATATTACCTATTACATTAACTACCCCCCCCCTTAGAGATATTCTCGCGTTCTTATTATCACTCTGCGAAATGGAGATGGCGGTCTTTTCAAGAGCAGATTCTACACTCAGTTGATTGTCCGTCTCCAAATCAACGTTTGCATTGCCATAAATTCTAATGGCGTAACCGCCATTAGAATTTTTTACGGTTAAATTGTTTAAAGCCTTTCCTGTAAATGAGCTTTCACTGATTCCATAGATGGAGCCGCTTGTACTAGAGTTTCCAACCCCGGATACGATTTCAATATCCTTTGCTGAAAGATCAAATTGAGATGATTCATCGAGGTAAATTGCAGTCTTAGAATCAGAGTTGATGCTAACTTTATCTGCCACATCGAGATCAACAATGCTTCCCTTATTTAGGCTAAAAGCGGTTTTCGTTCCACCGTTTGCAGTGAGAGTATTGGATTCAATATATAGCTCGTTATCACAAGAACTCGGATTATCCCAAGCGCTGCCATAATTTGTCGCTCCAAGATTGATTTCTTTGGCGGACATATGGAAAATGATTTTCCCGCTAGTTCCGCTCTGATCATCTAGGGTTAAACCATTCGTAACAGTCAATTTGTCGATGTCTTTGTTTGCACCGAGATGCTTTTCGACAGTCTGTCCGTTGGTTTCAAACAGGATTTCGTCGACGACCCCTGTCGCGTCGGGAAGGGAAATTTGATCAGGTGACGAAGGGGAGACAGTGATGGTCGCAGCAAAGGCAACGTGGGGGAGAATAGCCGTTATGGCAGAGGCAAAAACCGTTTTTTTAAATGTACGAGCGATACTCATAATATATTCCTAGATACAGCACGATCTCATTCACTACCTTCTCTGTGGATCAGAATGAGCACTAACCACAAAAAACAAGAGACAAGCAAGTGTCTTCTGTTTACAAATGTTAACGCCAAAAAATATTATGTCAAGCTCGAAAGCCCATCAGACTCTAACGAAAATTCTAGCAAAGAAATCTTGACTGTCTCTCAGACAAACCATCCAACCGTCACGATTCAATTACGCAACAACTGCATTAAAACTTCCATCGCTGCATGCCAAGTACCTGTTACTTCATCCCTCCGAAGCCCTGGCTGCCCATGCTTCCAGAGAAGGATTTCATCCTTTCCAGGGCACTCCGCATTGGTCTTGAGCAGATTTCCGCGCTCATCCACAACCACAACCAACACGTCGTTCGGCATCACTTCAACGATAGAGCTCGATACGGTAATAGCCTCCGCTTCAATAGGATACATTAGAAATCCCAAAGAGGAACTCTGAAAGGATGAATCCACCTTGAGCTTTGCATTCCCCACCATCAGCAAGATTTCGGTTTGAACATCGAACTTGGAGAAGTCGATCTTACGGGTTCTGGGAGCTTCCTTTCGTGCCAGGGACCAGCATCGCTGCTCAAGGGCGTAGCGAATGGCCCAGAGCACGGGAAAGGCACCGAGACCGTTTAATTTGACCGCACGCCATTTCTTGACACGCTTGTGCGAATCGGCAAAAACAAGAATACCTTTGGGGAGAGGATTATTCCAATAACGGAGATTATCCCAAGGCTTGTCTATTGTATAGGCAGGATATTTATGTCTTATCGATGGAAATTCACCTTTCAATAATTCATCTTGAAATGAATTATGCTCTTTTGCAAGAGGTTCATGATGAATTTGAATTGCAGATTTTCCGTTATCTCGAAAATTGTCAAGAGCCTTTTTGAGATAATCTTTTTCTGCCGGCGTAGCCCAGAATTGAAAACGTTTAAGCCCTTCTGCTTGGCGCCGTTTTGTAAAGGCTTCTTGTCTGGCGCGGTTCTTTTCGGACATGGCGGCGGGGTGAAAGCGTTAGAGATAACGCTATTGTAGCCGATGGTGGTCGGTCGTGGCTAAGAAAGGCTCGATTTCTCATGTTCAGAATCCCGTGCTATTGACTGCCATGCAGGCATGAAGGCGTTATCTCTAACGTTATGGCGCGCAAATAAAGCCCCTCTTTCTAGCAACGACGAGATTTGACCACCTCAACGATTTAATGTGCGCCATTCGGAACCCCTCTTTCTCCCAATCTTACTCCACATCCTGTTATCTCTAACGCCTCCCGGCATACCGTCCACTCTCACCTCCTTTCCGTAGCCCGCACGCTCTTCCTGAAAGTGTGCAAAAATATCTGATGGAAATATGTATTTCCGTCTAATATCGTATTTTGTCTATGAGTTAGTCAATGCCTAGTATTGCTGTCTATGATGTGTCCGATCCTCACCACAAAGAGGGCAATGCCTTCGGGCTCGATGCCTCGCACCCGAAAGACACCTTCAATCCGGCACAAGCCTACGTCCTCACCCTCGGCGCCGGGCAGTCACGCAACAAGGTCGTCCGGGTTCTCAACGCCATCGCCAAAGAGTTCGGTCACGCTTCACTCAACGAATGCCCCTGGGAGAAGATGAACTACGACGCCGTACTCGCCTTCCGTGTTCGGGAAATGGAAAAGGGACTCTCGCCTTCAACGGTGAACCTTCAGATCTGCACGCTTCGCATGGTCGCCAAGCAAGCATGGCTCAAGGGCATGATGTCCATCGAAACGTACTCGGCCATTCGCGAAGTGAAGTCCGTGCGCGGTAGCCGCGTCTCCAGGGGACGGGCGCTCAATACCCGTGAAACGGGCAAACTCATTGCACAATCCGAGCTCAAGGGCACCGCCATCGGTGTGCGCGACGCGGCTATCATTGCGCTCGCCGTCGGCTGCGGCATGCGTCGTGCAGAGATCGCAACCTTGAAGCTTCAGAACATCAATCACCAGACGCGGGTGATCACGATCCTCGGCAAGGGAAATAAGGAACGCAAGGTTGCGCCGTCTGACGATGTGTGGTGTCGGCTCGAAGACTGGCTCAAGGTTCGCGGAGAAGAGGGGTGTGAAAACGTTTTCGTGGCCATCAAGAAAGGCGACAACATCCAGCCCTACTGGGCCATCACGGCCAGTGCGATATATCAACTCTTGAAGAGCCGGGCAGGCGATTCACAAGTTTCGGCCTTCACGCCACATGATCTGCGCCGCACCTTTGCGACGCGGCTCCTTGAGTCCGGCGCCGACATCAACACCGTGCGGCAGGCGATGGGACATGCGTCCATCATCACCACGCAGCGTTATGACCGGCGCGGTGAACGCACGGTCGAAGAGGCAACAAGAAAAGTGGCGCTTTGAGTCCGCCGTTGCGAACGAATCCACCGATCTCCTTCTCACACTTGGCGACAGCGATGACGCCGAAAAGAAAACCGCTGCGAGCACCATTACCAAAGTCGTGTCCTGGAATGACGCGTGGGTGTCCACGTTCGGCGACTACGCCAAGACCGCAACGGTCAAGCTCACGGGCACGGAGGCCGTCAACAAGATCATCGTTTCCGAAAACGGCGCGCTCACAAACGAGCGCACGGTCGAGCTTTCCAACGCCGGCATTCTTGTAAAGGGCGGCTCGCTCATCAACAGGGGCACGCTCAAGCTTGCTGCCGTCAGCACGCTTGAGCTCGAGAACCCCGTCGGCTTCGACAACTCCAAGGGCAGGATCGAGACATCCGGCAAGATCAAGATCAACGATTCCGGCCTGACGGAAGCCCAGCAGCAGGCTCCGCAGGACATCGACATGGGCGACATCCGCCTCTCCGGCGCCGATGCCATGCTTCTCAGCTGGGACAAGGGCTACACGCTCTCGACGGACAAGGACAAGCGCAAGGCCCGCGTCAACTTCGGCAGCGTCGAACTTCTCGACGGCGCCCACTTCTCCCAGTCCAAGAACGCCCTTGACAGCGGCGACAGCATGACGATCGGCAAGGGCGCCAAGATGGACGTCGCCGGTCTCTCGACCTGGCAGACCGTCACGCTCAAAGCCGCCGACGCTCAGATCCGTCTCATGGACGAAGGCACGCTCACGACCGTCGACCTGAAGGCCTTCTTCACCGCAGAGGCCATTCTCAATAAGCTCACCGTCCGCACGCGTCTGGCCTTCAACGTGACAGGCATCGACACGGCGGAGCTCTGGGACACGATCCTCAAGGTGATCCAGGGGCTTTATCTCGCCCAGCGGTGTCCCGTCTGCAGCTTCGTCTCCTTCACCCGAAGGGACAGCGGCGAATTCGAGGACGCCCCCGAGACCGATCTCTTTCCGTGTCCGGTCGGACTGGCCTTTGCGGACGACACGTCTCTGGCTGCGTTCGCCGAGTACATGAAGTCGCACTTGAGCTACGTGCCTGATGACGATGGCGCCCTCTTCGAGCGTTGGGCCGACAGGCATCCCGAGTCCGAATCCGGTTCGGTGGACGAAACGTCCGCCGATTGATTGTCCTAACCTTAACGTCGATCAACATCATGCAGCTCTGTCATCAAACCATCGTCAGGTCCTGTGGCGTCCGTGGATGTGAACTCATCCGTCCCCTCATGTCCAAGAGGAGCGAGGGAGAGAACCTCAGGCTCATCGAGTTCAGTCTGTTCGAAAGCCGCGACGTCTTCCGCATGATCGCGAATCTCTATGCCCATCTGGGACTGGGCGTCGAGGATCTGCAGGAACTGCTCGAGCGCATCAGCGCCAACTATTTCACGAGCTGGTACTGTGCGAGCCGAGACGGTTTTGAAGCAATACTACACAAGATTGATCAATAACTAAAAATACTGTTGGGATCAACCTGCGTGTGTCGGTTGTTGCTTTCGGCGATGCGCCTGCAAGCTGTGAATCTCAGACTGTTGAAGAGCTGTATCAGTGTAACCTTCTTTAGGCGGTTAGGCATGCGGATAAAGCAGTGCCTATCGGAAAAGGAATGCCCGGAAAACTTGTCGGCTTTCCGGGCTGGTTGATGCAGATTGTCGATTGAGGCCCGTCTTGCGGCGGGCTTCAATCAGCTTTCATGCGGTTATTTGACGATGCGGACGAGGTCGAAGCCCCCCTTCTTCTGGCCGTCGATTTCGCCGAAGAGCCAGAGGTCGGTGTTGACGCCTTCGAAGCCGTACTTGGCGGCTTCGTCAGACGGGAAGGTGAGGACCAGGTCCTTCACGCCGTCGCCGTTGACGTCCTTGAGAGCCATCTTCGTCGCCTTGGCACGCTTCAGGTTTACGTCGACGTTCGGGTCAGGATAGGTGATCCCGAAGACGAAGCTTTCCTTCTTGGCCTTGGAGAGATCGAGACCCTTTTCGCCGAAGACGACCACGTCAACCTTGTCCTTCTTGGAGAGGGAGAGCGTGTCGGCGAGAATTTCGATCTTGAGCGGCTTCATGTTCTGGAAGGCGTCTTCAAGAAGCGCGATCGAGACGTTGTAGGCTTCGGCTGCATACTGATGGAGGTATGCCTTGGCCTTGTCCTGCGAGACGTTCTTTTCAAGATACTGGGCGGTCTTGAGAACGGAATCGCCTTCCGCAAGCCACTTGGCCTGCTGGGCGTCGATAACCTTGCGGAGGTCGGCGCGAGCGCCGTCGTCAAGATAGTCGACCAGGTTCTGGGTCTTCAGAGCCGTGTAGAGACCGAAGTCGGCCTTGAAGTCGAAGCGATCCGGCGTGGCATGGAAGTGCTCGGCCGTTGCAACTTCAGGCGTCATGAAGGATTGGGCTTCGGCAGGCTTGGCGAGCGGGAAGAACGGAACGTACGGGGTTTGGCACGGACGGGCGGACGTGCGCCAGCCGCGCGTGAGCAGCGGTTCGGGGTTCATTTCGTAAACCACGGATTCGAACGTGCCGACGTTGCAGATGTCGCGCATCGACTGATGGAAGAAGCCGCTCGTGCGGGCTTCACGCTTCCAGTGGCCGGAGACGATCTTCTGGACGTCCGAGACCGTGAGCTTCTTGGTCGGCTTCACAGAGTACGGGAAGGCTTCCTGATCCATCGTTTCCTTGCCCATCAGCATTTCCCAAGCGGTCTGGGCGCGGTCCTTGTTCCAGTCGGCGGAACGGCGTTCAATCGGCTGATAGGCCTTGCGGAAGGAGAAGTCGGAGTAGTCGCCGGCCTTGGCGGGCTTGTAGTGGCCGGTCTTGATCGCATGTTCGATCAGGTCGGGCGACATGATGACGTCCTTGGAGTTGACGTCGACCTTGTCAAAGGCGAAGGCGTTGGCAATGTACGTGACTTCGTCGTTCTGAACCTTGCGGGCGATGTAGCGATGGCCCTTGAGGAGCATGATCTGCCAGGCTTCGTTGTGGTCGGCGACGGTGTAGGTACGGCCGCCAGTAATGTAGCCGTACTTCGTGACGAGGTCGATGGCGATGTCGACGGCGTCGCGGGCCGACTTGGCGCGTTCGGCGAGCAGGCGGCGGATGCCGTAGCCGACGCCGCCGTCAACAACCGGATTCTTTTCTTCGAACGTGTTGTTGCAGTTGTTCGTCACGATGGCGACGCCGTTTTCATTGACGAAGCCGTCGGAGAAGGAATAGCCGTCCGGATGCAGGGTCTGCGTCCAATAGAAGCCGTACGTATGGGCAACCTGAGGAATCTTGGCGGTCGTAGGTTCGTACGTGATGAGTTCGCCGGCCTTGTGGTCGGCAGCCGGAACCCAGTACTGGCTCGTGACGATGCGGAGGTCATTGTCCTCGTTGTGACCGATCATGATCTGGCCGGTGGCGGAAACGTCCTTGCCGACCACGACCGTGGAGCAGGCGGAGGCGTTCATGGCGATTGATCCGAGAGCCATCGAGAAAGCCGCTGCCAGCAAAAGATTGGTCTTTTTCATGATTTATTCCTCCTGAGGAATTCAAACGAACATTCCGTGTATCCTAAAGGAGACTGATGTAAGAAGGTAGTAGAACAAACCCTTTGGGAAGCTCTTCAAAAACCCCTGTTCCCAAGCCGAATTGAACAAAATTGTTCCGTTCGGTTTTTCTTTACAACGTCAAAAAATGGTGTTTTTTTGCCATCAAAATAGTATAATTCTATTGTGTTGACGTTACGATCTTGTAGCGCTATGGAAGAGTTGTTTAATGGTCAATTGAGCTTTGCAGACATTGACGCTGAAAAGTTCCTACATGTTCGTCGGGCTCATGCTGATCGCCGCGTGAATGCCATGGATCGCTTGACAGATGATGTAATCAACGAATTGATCCAACTATGCCTGCCTCACTACCACATCAAAGCCGGCGAGACGGTTCAACAAGGAAGGCCGTATACGCGCCTTGAAACGATGGTTCGGGTTCATCTGCTTCAGGTCTCTCTCAACCTGTCTGATCCAGAGATGGAGTCATATTTGGCGAG
>ERZ791800.400-NODE-400-length-39629-cov-127.627255_pt1 | contig 39629 bp, 39 predicted proteins | sample MGYA00510310_ERZ791800 | MGnify/ENA primary metagenome ERZ791800 (study PRJEB30046, sample SAMN00791954) | human gut metagenome | study: EMG produced TPA metagenomics assembly of the A metagenome-wide association study of gut microbiota in type 2... | reverse complement strand
TCAGCATTGGCTGAGCATTCTCACGCAACGTATCACTATCTATCCAACCTTGGCGATAAGCAATACCTTCCAAGCAAGCAACCTTCAAGCCCTGGCGCTTCTCCAAGACTTCGATAAAGGTTGAAGCTTCAGAAAGGGAATCATGGGTTCCTGTATCAAGCCAGGCGAATCCTCTTGCCATGGTCTGAACCTTCAGCTGCTTATCCTTCAGGAACTCCTGGTTTACTGTTGTGATTTCTAACTCACCACGAGCAGATGGTTTGATATGCTTAGCTACATCTACCACCTTGTTAGGATAGAAGTATAAGCCTACTACGGCATAATTGCTCTTTGGATGCTCAGGCTTCTCTTCGATACTCAGGCAATTGCCTTACTCATCAAACTCTGCCACGCCATATCGCTCAGGATCACTTACACGATAGCCAAATACAGTAGCTTTGTTATTGATAATATATCATCGGTTTATCAAAGATAGGAATCAGCTGCTTGCTAATACCTTTTGTGATAGGATACAAACGTGTACCGCTACCACCTGCTAATACGATTCCTTTCATGTTTATTGATTATTATTTTAACCCCTTTCTGTCATTATCCTCGAACCAGTCAGCCAGCGCTTCCTCAAAACTCCACTTAAACTGATAACCGCAATTCTTCAACTTCTCACCACAGATATTAGTAGAAATCTGGAGTTTCTTTACTCTCGCAGGACAGATACCCATTGGCGAGCCAAGAAGCATGGCAGCTCTTGCCATAGGCATGATAACCCAGTTAGGAATATCAGGCACAAACTGAGTCAAGCCTGTAACCTTCTTCATAGCCTCCACAATATGCTGGATAGTATAAGCAGGTTCGAAGCAACAGTTGTACAATTCAACACCATGCTCATGATGTTCCAAGCGATACAGCATGAAGCGAACCAACTCCTTTACATAGATACAAGCCTTAATGGTATCCTTTCTGCCAGGATAAGCAAACTTATGACCACGGATAGCCCAATACAATCTGGTGAAATTACCATTCTCACCCTTTCCGAATACCACACCAGGGCGAACGATAGTGAGCTGGCGATAAGCCGCATCACCATTCTGCCACTTCTCATGAATCTTCTCTGCCACCAACTTAGAGATACCGTATGCTGTATTAGGAGTTGGCAAAGTAGTCTCCTTCTTCAACTCCTCAGCAGCTCCGTATGGCGCAATACTTGAAGTAAACACAATCTTCTTAATGTTCCACTTCTCTGCAAAAGCCACTACATTCTCTGCACCACGAATATTCGTCTCGAAATACTCATGATCTTCATGACCAGGAGTACGATGAACTGCAGCAAAGTTGAAGATGACATCATCCTCTGTAGGAGTAAATGGCAAGTTCTCTATAGGCTTGCGGATATCATACTCGATGAAAGTAGACTGCAACTTCTGCCCATCACGCAAAGCAGGCTTGTAATCCTTCACTACCGGATTAGGAGTACCAGGCTTAACGATGTCAAGGTTATATACTTGGGCGTTAGGATAACGCTCCTTAATCAAATTTGTAAGATGGGTACCGATGAAGCCGGTACCGCCAGTGATAATATAGTTCATTATCTAATGATTCATTTTGTATTAAAAACTTCAAATTCAATATTATTCCTTCTCAAATATGAAATAGTTTTTGCTGAAGGATTAACTATAATGTTTTTGTATTTAGGAACACTTAATAAAGGCAAATCATCATAATGATCTGTAAGCATTACTTCCAAGGTCACATGATTAACACCTAAATACGATAAGGTGTTTTTACATTTAACAGTTCTAACATTCTCTTTCCAGCTAAATCCACTTTTAGGAATTTGAGATGCACAACATCCATCTAAATGTAAACGCTTTGCTATTAACGAAGCATACGATTCTGGTGCTGCTGTTGAAAGCAAAACAAAGCTATCAGTATTGAGCCATTTAGTTACGATGTCTAGCACTTTACCATTTAGTTTAGGCCACAATGTATCCACAAAATCAGATAAGATTTTCTCTTTCATCATTGATTTAGAGAATAACAATATATATTTTTTCATTAACTCATGGGATATTATTCTGACTTTTCTTGCAAATACTAGGAAACAAAATATTAATGCCAAATCATACCTTGCTTTTTTCAGAGCAATTATACTTGTATAAACTATGTAGTCTTTGAATGTATTGGTATCCATCAAAGTTCCATCCAAATCTACGACCAGGGCTTTTCGTTTCATCTTTTCTTTATATCATTAGACCATGGAAAACGTATAAGCGTTCGGTTATAATACCTATAATAGTCAGCTACAACAAGAGGCTGTTTAGTAGTTATTGTTATAACTGCTATTTTTACATCTATATTCTCGAATTTACTCATTAGATATTGCTTGATGAGCAAAAGTGTTGCACCACTATCTATAGCATCGTCAACCAAGAGCACTTTTTTATGATCTCCGTCAGACAAAAAGGATACCACATTATCTGGCAATTTTATCGTACCTTTTCTCTTAGTATTATTTTTCTTAGATTTATACTCTAAGACTATAGACTCTAGAATACGCAAAATATTCAAAACACTATAAGGTAAACTTTGGAGAATTCTATGAATCAAGCCCTTTTCCTTTTTTGTAGTACCGTCACGCTGGATTTTAACTTCAACATAAGTTGTTTCTTTGGGTGAGACTTGTACAATCTGCCGTCCTACATATCCACCACCATTCAAAACACCAATAATCACATCAGGATCATAATCAGCAAATATATCATGTCCCAACAGTAAACACTCTTTGTTAAACTCTTCTGTATATAATGTTTTTACTTTCATTTGATTTTCTTTTGGGTTAATATCAATCTGAAATCTGGATTAATAAGCATCACTAATTTCTTTGCAAAGAATCTTGTTTTAAGATAAATATAAAAAACTAGCTTGCTAAGTCTAGTTCCACCATTACCTGAAATCACTTCCATATATTCCTTCCATTTCTGCTTATTGTGTGACTGGCTAACTCCTCCAAGTCTGAAATTAACAACATCTACATTAATATAAAAGAACTTAGCCCCTTGTTTGTATGCTCTAACAAAAAAGTCTAAATCCATAATATATTTAAAGAAAATCTTGTACCCACCACATTTTTCATAAAGTTCCTTTGATATAAAGGTTGCATTATGGCAAATATGTAATGATAGCGGAGGAATTGGGAAATTCATTGTCGGCACATCTCTTGTCTTTGTGTCAGTCTTGTCGTTCCAAAACACTTGATTACATCTATAAATGTCATATCCAGGTGTGTATTTACTTGCAAACTGATTTAGCGCATTTTCAATCAACACATCATCGCTATTTACAATGCAAATTAAATCACCAGTTGCAACCTTGATACCCTTATTAAAAGCATCACTGATGCCATTATCGGGTTCTGATATTAAAACATCTACATATTTCTCATACTTTTTAATTATATCAAGAGTACCGTCTGTAGAACCTCCATCCACAATAACATATTCCAAATTGTTATAGCATTGAGCGATAACACTTTGGATAGTTTCCTCTATGTGCGCAGCACCATTATAACAAGCTGTGAGTATCGTAATTTTTGGCTTCATTTTTAATTATTTCATTATAAAGTTTTACATATTCTAAATTCTGCTTATAGCTATCATAAAGTCTCCGGGCTCTTATTATACAACTATTTGCATAATATGCCTTACCTTTTTCTATTACAAATTGTATCGAAGAAAGCAAATGCTCAAAATCTCTTTTTTTTACAACAACGCCTGTTTCAGCATCAATAGACTCCGCACTTCCACCAGTATCAAAGGTAACAACTGGAGTACCACAAGCGAGAGCCTCCAAATTTGTTGTCGGGAAATTATCTTCCAATGTTGGATTTATAAAAACAGAAGCTTCATTATAAAGTCCAGCAAGATCTGACACTGATTCTGTTCGCTTTATTCCCAAACAATGTTCGTTAGGCAAAACCTTTAACTGTTTATCTGTTAATCCAACAATAACTAATATTTGATCAGACTTTAAGTGCTTAGGTAATTCTAACAAAAAAGAAATACCCTTTCTTTTTTCCCAGTTGTTCATGACAGCAAGGACTATTTTTACATTCTTCGTAATGCCATATTTGTCTCTGACATTTGATGATTTCTGCTTGAAAACGCTCAAATCCACACCATTATTTATAACTCTTATAGGATAAGATTTCAAGAAAGAATTCTTTACGTGGTCTGCTAACCATTTTGAAGGCGTAACTATCGTTAGATTATCGCACCCTGTAAAAACTTGCCTTTTATCATTCCAATTCTGCTGACCTAGATTAAAAAACCATGTCTTTGGATAATCATGCTTACATGGACATATTCCGTGACATCCCTCCATCCATTTAAAACAATTCGCCATGTCAAAGTAAGCGCACCATCCTGTAAAGCTCCAACAATCATGCAAAGTCCAAACAACTGGAATATGATGCTGCTTAATATAACTGAATAGCATTTTTACATTAATATACGAATTATGTATATTATGCAGATGAATGATATCTGGGCTGAAATTATCCAAGAATTTAATCAACTGTTTTGTTTCATGCACATTATAAAAGCCATGATGTGGCCATACCCTTGTTTTTAGGATGTTCCACTTTCTTCTTATACGACCTTGCAATCTTAAAGAATTGTCTGCTGGCATTTCAGAAGTTTCATAGCCATATATTGCATAAGTTTCATTTCCTAACTCGGCTGCAATTTGATTAATTTCATAAGCTATTCTACCTGTACTTCCACCTGTTTTATATACAGTGTTTATCTGAACTATCCTCATTTTCTTTAAATTTTAGTATTCGAGCAGGTATACCTACAACTATCGCATTGTCAGGTATATCCTTTACTACTACCGCATTAGGGGCTATTGTCACATGATTACCGATATGTACCCCCCCCAGAATCTTTGCACCAGCACCAATCATAACGTGATTGCCTATAACTGGGCATCCATTTGATTTGGCTCCGATTACAACTCCAGGGAATATGGTTGCATAATCTCCAATCTTTGCATCGGCGTTAACTATGATACTACCATAATGATAAATCAAGAGACCTTTTCCGAAAGAACCAGGATCTATCTGAAATCCTGTTTCTCGTGACAATACTCTTAATCGCCAATAACGATAAATCATGCATAACGTATGATAAAGGCTATTTATACCTTTGGGCTTGGCAAGTATAGAATTATTCTTATTGTATTCTGCATAACGCAGATTCTTGACATAAAGCCATATTCTATAGGTTGAAGATTGAGGAGTTGTCACCAAACGGTTCTTTATGCACTTAAAATAACCGCAAGAAACTTTCTTGTAAAATAAAGAATCCTCATTTAAATAATTGCGTAATTTTTTTTTGCTATTTATCATATTCCTATTATTGATGACTTATAAGGAATTACTCCTGCCATGTTATCATGATTAGATTGAGCATATATAAATGCTCCAAGAAGAAGTATATATATTATTTGGGCTAGTTTCTTACGAGTGCCATTTTTGCAAAGATTCAGTAATGTTGGTTCTGTAATAAGAGCAAGTAACATTGGATAAAATGAAACACGAAAAGCAACTTCAAACATATTAGCTAGAGACAAAAATAACAATGTCAAGAAACTAGAATAATAATGAACAAATTTCAATTCCTTATATTGACTTTTTATAAAATACGGAGTTAAAATAAACCATAAAACGAGTAACAAATTGGCTTTAGCTGTACTTACACCAGAATCCAAATATTGACTTGCCATTCGTTCTGCAAATAATCCACTAGTTGCAATAAAACTAAAAAGTGTTACAGATGACAGATATACTATTAATATAGATATTAGAAAAATCCAATTCTTTTTTTGGAAATTACTTAGTAATGGAATTCCTGCTAGCATTATTAAAAAAACTCCAGAATTATGAAACAGATATGCTATTACCACTAAAAGAGCAAAATAAACATATTTTTTTTCAAATAAATAAATAAATGAATATAAAGAAACGCATAGAGATAAAGATTGGCGCATTAAAGAGAATCCATACCAATAAAATATTAACATATAACTTAATATAAATAGAACCATGGAGCCACTTTTTTTGAAGTGTAATGCTGTTAATCCAACTAATAGAATTTTAATAAATGCGCACAGAAATAAAAATATATTTATATTTCCTAATCGACTTGCCAAATAGTTGAGTATACGATAACCATACTCCTTATCATCCAATTCTGAAATATATTTTACTAGTGAATTATATTGTTGAGCCTCAATAAAATATGTTCTACCATAGGTATACATATCCTCACCAACGTTCCAATCACGTAAACCTTCAACCAAACTTGGAATTAACAAGAAAATTATAAAGGAAAAACAAAACGTTAGGCGTTTTTTACTGTTTTCAGCAAAAAAATAGGCACACGTTGTAAAAATAGCAACAATTAAATAAAATAACATATTTTCTTCAATATATTTTTAAATTTACAAATTTTCAAAAACATGCCCTCTCCAAAGTGCATTCTAATATACTGCCCCACTTTGTCCTTTCTAGAAAGCCAAGTTCCATCATACCAATGTATACCACAAGTATTATTGGTTATTCTCATTTTACCAGTTGATTTTGACAATGGGCAAAAATATTCCGTTGGGTATATGATAAAATCATACACCTTTTGTAATTCGTTATTTTGCAACAAACCCTTTTCAATAAATATATTTGTAGTTAAAGTCACTACATTATCCATACCTCGACCAAAATCAAAGTTCTTCCGTCTATATTCGTCTATAATATGGGATAAAAAGTTCATTTGAGCAACAGCACCCATAACAAGACCAGGAGCTATTGGGTATTTTCCATCACTGACATCCTCAAAAGCCATAAACGGACCGTTGGCAATGATGTCGTCCATATTCTTGATAACCTCAACATCGGTATCAAAATAAAGACCACCATATTTATAGAGAATCCAGAAACGGGCATAATCACTCACAAAGGCATACTTCTTAGCCTTATATGCCTCTGCTGTATAAGGAATGATATTCACATCAAAGTTACTCTCATTCCACTCCTTTATCTCATAATCAGGGAGATACTTTTTCCATGAAGCAATACACTTCTGTGCACTCTTTGGCAGAGGATTACCCCCAAACCAACAATAATGAATTACTTTTGGTATCATAGCTTACTCTTTATCTTATGTAAAATTCTTGTTCCAATCAGGCGATGGTATTCTTTTGCATCGGTAGCAACAATCCATTTGCCTTTAAAATTGATCACGTTAAATTGATGTCCACCTTCTTTATAGAAAGGGATATCCGTCGGCAATATCTTTTCCTTCAATATGGTTTCTTCATACTCTGTTGGAGAAAGCTTCGTTATCTCAGAAACATGAACGTTGTCACCATAGCGATGAGTACAATCTTGAGATACTCTCAACAACTTGCCTTGATGTTCTATCCAACAACCTGCATCGCGCCCAACTTTATTACTTTCAATAATAGGAGAACTAGGATGAGGTGTATATGGACCTTCAAACTTATCACTAATATAGAGTTCCAAAACATTCACAGGTTCACTATATTGCAACATGGTCATCAGGTAATACTTACCGTCTTTCTTGTAAATTGAAGAATCACCATAACCCATTTTTATTTCCTTGTCTTTTGGTTGCTCCATCAATTTTTTAACTAGTCTAAATGAACTAAGACTATCACTAGTTGCTTCATATAGACGTATACTACCATCTTGACCTGTTTCCGGTATCATATATACTTTTCCATTCTCCTCAAACACCCAAGGGTAAGAGAGATGAAATGGTTCTTTCAAGACTACTACAGGCTTAGACCAATGGACTAAATCAGAAGTAGATGTCATCATGAGCACACCTGGTGTATAAAGCCCCTTACTCTCATAAAACAGATGTAGCTTACCCTTATATTCAAATAAGAAAGGATCAGCCACAATAATGGTTGGATTTGCCTTAGCATAAGGCTTTAAGCAATCCACACCAAATATCCTCTTACCCTTCTTGATATCGAAGATTTCATCTTCATTATCAAAAGAAAGAAGCTGAATTTTAAAACATTCTATCATTACTATGTTCTTATATATGCTAACCTTTAATTAAAAAATGCGTCTAACCCTTTTTAAAATAAACTTCCTTATAATATTCAGAATAAGCTGTCTAAATACAGCCTTATCTTGCTTAAAGTAGGTAGTATAACAATTTGCCTTCTTCATATTGCGATACCATTCCTTCCAACCAAATTCACCACTTTTTTTACACCGTAAATATGTAATCTCTGGTACCATATATATTTGATGTACATAAGATTTTCGCAACTCAGCTTTATAATCACCACCAGAATAATATAGATACATTATGTAAGGCACATTTATACCAGCACATGTCTGGCAATATGCATTTCCGTCATTTCTAAAATTCATCTCCGTAAAATAATCTGTACCATTCTTGTCTCGCAAAAATTCTACACTAAACGGCCCATTATATCTTGTTTCCGAAATAAACTTTCGAACCTTATTCTCCAGGGGTTTTAACTCTTCTTCAACCTTATCGAATCGAAGAAAATATGCATTTTCTAGCCCATTAGGTCTGTCAATATGAGTTCTTCCTGAAATGATTATTTCATTACCATCATTGAAAGAACATCCAAGAAACTGAAATTCAAAAACTTTATCAATAAATCTCTGTATTTGGAGAGTTGTACAATGTCCTGAACTATAAACAAACGATTTCAGCTCTTTATAGTCATTGCAGACCCGGATATTATCAATCTTAGTTCCAGCAACACTTGATATTGCTTTCGTAATACATGGATAAATGATATCCTCTGGTATTTCTTGATCTTTTTCCAAAAGCCAAGTTTCAGGTACATTCATACCTATGTTCAGAGCAAGGTTTGACATATATTGCTTGCTCATCAATTCTTCTTGGTGACCGTGAAAAGATGTTAGAGGAAGAATAAATCTATCTTTCAGCTCATCATAATGTTTATCCAACATAGCAGTTGCATCATCTGAACAAGAAATCAGCAACGCCTTCTCTCCATCACCCTTAAAGTCATTCAACAAGATAGAAATAGCATCTTCATTAGTCTTACACTTCCACCCTTGCTTAACAAATTTACTGCAAAGCATATAAGGTTTAGGTTCATCAGTTACGTCAATAACGTTGGTTAAGATACCTTTTTGCCCCAAACTCTCAATAATTGATAATCCGTTATGGTATTCTATTGTTATAATTACAACTTCCATGCTAATTAATATTTTTTTACAAATTTATTCTAAAATAAAGAATCAAAATCCACGCGTGGAAAATATTCCAGTTTACCTCCACGAGTAGCATTCTTGATATTATAGCCATTTTCAAGAGAAGCCTTGGCTGCTGCCTCGTATGCGATTTCCATCTCCCAAGTTGGATTTGGACGTAAATTAGTAGAAGCAGCTGCTTCTTTTTCTGAAGCATAAAAATGATCTCTACCCGCCTCATTATATGTTACGCTACCATCCCTGTTCAAATTCACTTTATATGACATATCACAACCAATAATATAAATTTCAGAACATCCTAAATATACAGCTATCTCCAAACACTCATATGTTGTAGTTCCTATACTTGGAAATGGTTTTGTGATATCAATATCAAATATTGGATTATCCAAAAACTTTCGGTCTCCATCTAAACGTATAAACACCAATTTACCCTTACGAGAAAAAGAATTTAAATAGCGTTTGGGAGTCATTATGCGATAAGTACATTCTGTATTTTCGGAATCCTTCTTATTTTTCATAAGATAATTGCAAGCATCTGTATTATTAAGAAAAGTAGGACGCCAAGGTGTATCTTTACAGATTCTTCCAATCATATTCATTGCAATTGAAATATCACCTGCATTATGAATTTTCGTCAAATCTTCTGTTCGAAGACTAGGACCATTACAAACAACAAAACAACGTTTTCCTTTGTATTTGTCCTTTAAAGATTTTAAAACTTTCTTGTTACTTACAGCAGTACCACTCAAATAATAAGCTGCAAGATTAAGAGAATTAATAACTGCCATTTTTATAGAATGGCATGAAATTCCTAATATTTTCATTTTTATCTTATTTTTTTTGACGTACTAAAATTTTATTATATCGGCAGAGAATTTCCTGTAAGAGAAAATCAATAGCTATCTCTTTACTCTACCACTAATATTACCACTCATCAAAACTTCAACATCTTCAACAGTAGCCCAATTGAAATCACCCTTCAACGTATGCTTATAAGCACTAGCTGCAGTTGCAAAATCCAAAGCCTTTTGATTATCCCTATAATGAAGCAATCCGTAAATTAGACCTCCCATAAAGGAGTCACCACCACCAACTCTATCTACGATATCCGTGATATCATATCTGGCAGACTGATATAGTTGCTTTCCATCATAAAGGATACCACACCAGGTATTGTGATTGGCGTTGATAGCACCACGTAATGTTACAGCCATTTTCTTGCAGCGAGGGAATCGAGCCATCATCTGCTGACAAACGGACTCAAAAGTACTCTGATTGATATTTCCGTTTGTATTGGCAGCATCAAAGTTCTTTGGCTTGATACCAAAAACCTTTTCGCAATCCTCTTCATTACCCATGATTAAATCACATCCTTCAACCAAAGCCGGCATCACCTCAGAGGCATCCTTGCCATAGTTCCACAGATTGCCACGATAATTGATATCACAAGATACTGTTACACCTAATTCATTAGCTACTTGAATCGCTTTCAAGCATTCATCAGCTGCATTTTGCGATAATGCAGGAGTAATACCCGTCCAATGAAACCAAGTCGCATCCTTCAATATCTCATACCAATTGATACTACTAGGCTCAATCATTGCTATCGAAGAATATTCGCGATCATAAAACACCTTGGATGGGCGCATGTTACTACCAGTCTCTAGATAGAGGATACCCATTCTCTTGCCTGATCGCTGAATATGGTCTACTCCTACACGATGACCACGTAATTCCATTACACAACGTTCAGCAATAGGATTATCTGGTAAGCATGTAATATAGTCTGTAGATATGCCATAATGGGCAAGACTAACTGCAACGTTAGCCTCAGCTCCTGCATAACTAACATCTAGACTATTGCTCTGTATTAATTTGAGATAATCAGGTGCGCCTAAGCGCACCATGATTTCTCCAAATGTCACTACTTTATTTGTTTTCATACAAATTCTTATACATAATTTCTGCTATAGTAAAATCATCCTCCCAATCAATATCCTTTGAATGAATCTCATCCATCACATGAAGGAGAACCTTATTACCTAAGCGATTTTTCAATTCTGTATAAACCTCTCGTTTTGCAAGGAACATTGTATGATTGATCTCATACAAAGGTTCCAGATCCTGAGTACGCGGCCAAGGAATATCCGTTGTATTATTCACCAACTTACCCTCTTTATTCAACAAGAAGTTTTTCAGTTCTGTCACACCAACCAGAGAATCATAACCCTCATTGAGCTTGGAGAGATATAACTCTATACCCTTGTCATATTCTTCTGCTCCTGCCAAAGGGGTTGTTACATGTCCCCAAAGTATATGATTTGCATCTGTAATGGTTGGTACATAACAAATCAAATCCTGCAAATTTGTTGAACTAAGACAAAGTTCATCAGGTCGTGGAATAATACGCAATCTCTTATCAGATGCATATTTTTGCGCTACTTCCATACACTTTTCATCATTGGTAGAAAGAATAATCTCATCTATCAACTTAGTTTCCAGGAGTTGTCTTATCTTGTTCTCAATAAGACCTCCATCCATACCAGCAAAAGGACGAGTATTTTTGTTCTTAACTCGTTCACTACCCTTGCGAGTTGGCAAAAAGAATGCTATTTTATCCATATTATATGTATTGATAAATTGATTTAACTTCTAATTCTTTGTACAATGAATCTGTCAAGGAAATCAATGGTTTCTTGAAATAAGTTACAAAACCTGTGAATAAAGTTCTATTTTCATTAGTCAAGTCCATTTCCTTTTCAGAAAGGACTTCACCCTTATAGCCATCATATCCAATGACAAAAATATCTTTAGCTTCCAAATCCAATGCTATTTGTAAAGCAATAGTTGTACAAGAATCTAAATAATCTTGGGTGAATACAATGTCTTTTAACTCAAAAGTTGAGTCGTCAGCAAAATCAGGAACTTCAGTTCCCATCTTTCTCGGGAAAGGAGCTAAAATACACTTACCATTGAATTCACTCGCTTTAATATTGCGTTTCATTCGCTTTGCCTCATTTCCTACGAGACAATAATATTTATCATTATCTATATCAAGATAAGAAGCAGCATGACGGCAAGTTGCAAAAACCACCGCTACAGAAGGATGAGCTTTCAAGTACTCCTTAATGGCCTCCTGATGCTCAATTGCAGAATTGCCACCTCCAACAATTAAGACCTTATCTATTGGTCTTGCTTCCAAAAGAGGATAATGAGCATTGTCTGCCACACAATTACGTTTGTTATCCAAAGCTCTAACGATGCTATTGAAACTATATGCTCGGTTGGTTACCCATTCCATAACTTCCTTCTGTGGAATTCGATTAGCACCCGAAATCATATATGGAAGATTGGTTCCCCACTGATATTCATCAAACAATGGTTGGAAGTTGGAGACATAATCACCTAATACATTGAAATCAACATCCAAGCCTTCGTTTTTAAGATAAGTAAGAAGCAACTCCATATTCAGGTTACCTGCACCTCTGCCCATACCCAAAGCTGTAGCATCAACAAAGTCTACACCGCATTCAATAGCAGTCAAAGTATTAATCAAGCCGAGTTGCAAGTTGTTGTGTCCATGGAATCCTACAGCACAAGTGGTATTAGCTTTTACTTTTACCGTAATTTCTCTTACTTCAGAAGGAGTAATACCACCGAATGAATCTACCATACAGAACAAATCTGCAACTCCATTGATTTCTGAAAGATTATCCAAGAATCCCTTATACTCTGTACTCCATTTTGACATATACATGGTATTGAATGCTACTTCAAATCCCATTGCCTTTACGGCCTTAGCCAAAACAACAGCACGCTCGAAGTTCTTTGGATCAACAGCCAGACGAACCATATCCGCTAATCCCTTGATAGGAGTAAGAAGCTCATCCAAATCTTCTGGTAATGTGCTTTTTTCATTCAGCATTACCGCAAGTTTCTTGTTAGAACTCTTACGTAGTTTCTTCAATATGGAAACTGGTGTATAGCCAAACTTTCCCATATACTCCTTCGTTGGTTTATTACGATAACCAACTTCCAAGTAATCTACAGGAAGTTTATTGGTTGTCTCGATATAAGTCTTAACAACATCAGAACTAAAATCCCAATTCGTATAGTAACCACCATCACGAAGGGTACAATCTAAAATCTTTGTCTTCATCAACATAATATGTATATTACCACAGTGCCCTCAGCTCAGGTAAACCGCATCAATCCAACAAGCCTTTACCTTCAATGCAAAGTTTCTTATAAATCTGTTCTGCGATATAATAGTCCAACGGAGTATCAATATCAATGGCTTCAATATCAGATGTCTCAACGAATTTCGGATGTTTACCAATGATATTATGATTGGCAATCAAATCCTCTCGTGATGTAACTGTTGCTCCAAAGTTTAGGGCTACTATATTTGGAAGGTTCTGAGAGTTTGGTGCATTCAACGGATTATAGTTGACAGGCTTACCATCAAGCCACATAAACTCTTTAATGGAACTAACAGTTGCTATGCAATCACACTCATCAGTTTTGTTGAGATAAGCTTTGATACACTGTGAAATTGTTTCTGGTTTAATAAAAGGAGATGTACATGGTGCATACACAAAGATATCGGTATCAGTCACCTCACCTAAATGCTGAAAAAACTCACTTCCAGAGCATTGAGATGAAGCATAATACTCTTCTCTACGATGCCATTTTACCCCCCCCACATACTTTTTCTTTACAATCTCTATTGCTTCTTCTGAATTGGTATTCACAATAATGGAATCTAACTCAGGTACTTGAAGCAATGAATTAATCTTGTTTTCCATCAACGTAGTGTTAGCAAAAGGACGGAGGTTCTTGTCCTTTACACGCTGTGATCCACTACGAATAGGAATTACTGCTGTAATTTTAACCATAACTAAAGATATTTTAGTTTAAACACGAGTTATATAATTTCATAATAAATCCTTAAATAGCTGATACCAAATCTCTGCTACTTTATCTTTTTCAAATCTATGAGAAGAGAGGATTGCATTTCCCGCTAAAGAGCAACGCTTGTTATCATCCAACATAAGATTCTTTAAAGATTTCACATATTGTGGTATGTCATCATTTGGGATAATGCAACCATTATATCCATCCGTAATTATATCATGCAAAGACGAATAACTATCAAAAGCTATAGGCACACAACCATTTTGTTGCGCTTCAGTAAGCGTTAATCCCCAACCCTCGCTTCTACTTGTAAGCATGAACAAAGATGATGATTTATAATAATCTTCAGGGTTCTGAATGCCAAGAAACTCCACCCTTTGTAGATGTTTTTTTGCATACCGCTGATAATCTTTCAAATCATAACCATCTCCTATAATCTTGAGCTTCCAATCTTTTAACGCATCATCCTTCTCTATTTCTTTCCATATTTTCAGTACTAATGATATTCTCTTTTGGTATTCACGCATACGTGATACTACCAATACAGTTTTTGTCTTATCTTGAATAGCTGGCTCAGGTAAGAAATCGTCAAAGGATAAGCAATTGGGAATTGCAACTAGCTTGTCTCCATTTTTCAACTTTGCAAACTTGATAAACTGTTTCTTAAACGACTCCGACAACAGAACAAATCTATCAGAATTGATATAAGACATACGAAAAGACTTTTCGAAACTCATTTTCATCTTAATTGACCAAACAGGAAACAGCGCAAGCCTGATCGCCCCTCTCATTGTTGGATTATTCTTCCAATTCAAGTAGGAAACCTTAAACGAAGTATGTTTCCCCCATCCAGGTTCAAAATGATATACAAAAACCAGTTTGCAACTGCTTATCTTTTTCTTTAAAGAATTGAACAGAGAATATAAGCCGTTATTTCCTTGATTAATTAATACAGAGATATGATTATCTTCTATGAATTTTACAATTCTGTCTTCATCCTTAGTAAAATTCTCTACTCTTAGTTTACCTTCAAATAGAGTTAAATCACCTTTTTGTTCTAAGGAAAATATGGAATAGCATTTAATTCCATATTTTTTGGATAAAGCTTGAGATATTGAACTTGTAATTCTCTCTGTACCTCCTATATTGGGAGCTACTTCTGATGATGTAATAAAACAGATATTCATGCCGCAAAACGAATTAATTTGTTATTAACAAACCCCATCTTCATGGATTTACTGCTCACAGACAACATTTCTATAGAGAAAGTATATCTATCTCTCACCCTTGTCTGCTTAAATATCTCAGCATTTTGCTTATACCGATTATATTTAGCTAAGAATTTACAAGAAATATTTTCCCATAAATCAAGACTTACTATCTCGAAATCAAAAATCTTACTTGCAATAAATTCTGTTCCATCTTTACTTGCTAAGAGTTTCGTATTTGCTTTTTCTTTAAAAGTAAAGAGAATCAGAAGTCGCATTTTATACTGAGGAATACTTATAAAACGAGTACCTTCATTAATTTCAGTAACATCAAATATTATTTTTCCCATGACAATATATCATCTATAAAGTGAGTAGATTTTTGTCTCAACAAAGCTATCATTGCATCAACACCAATCCAATCAATGTTTTCAAAATTAATCAGCTTTAAACTTTCACTATTAGGTACAATAAGATTTGATAAATGCAAAGATTCTAGCAGTGATACGATTCTATCATTTCCTTTAGAATATTCATTATTCAAAAGTACAGCATAGAAAGGCTTGTGATAAAGAAGACAGAAAACTACACCATGAAACGATGTTGTTATAACATATTCAGAATGCTTAATTAAGGATAACCATTTAGGAATAGTTGCTTGCTCATTTTGAACACCTGGCAACAATTCCCGAGCAGGTAAATAACCAGATGAAGATACACTTCGTATCTGAAGTCCGTCTTTGGCAATTATCTTTTGAAAATCATCCCAATAGATTTCTTCGGCTGTGCGAATATTCAATGTATAAATAAAGACATACGGTTTCCCAGCCACATCTGTACCATTTGAATCAATTTCTATTGAATCAAAAGCTGATGAATTTAGCAACAACGTAGGATCTATTGCTATTATTGATTTATCAAAACCCAGTTGATGACATAAAGCATATGCCTTTTGCTCACGAACACTAATAGCATTGAAATTCTTGAGATATTTGGTAAATCTATTTATTTCACTGCAATCAATATCTCTTCCAATGCTTGCAGCATAAGATACTCTCTTGACTGTTGGCTTTCCAAAGTCAAGAAACCATCCTGCCGTATCTTGATCTTTCAGACTATTGTTCCATACCTGATCACTACCACAGATGTAAATATCAGCATCTGGCGGATTGTTTCTTAACTCCTTGATATTTCGATAAACAATTTCTGTAGACTTGATGTATTTATCTCTAAATTCCTTAAAGCCTCTTCTACAATTTAACAAATTGTTTCTTTCACATATCAACTTTAGCTTCTTATCCTTTTCTTTTTGCTCGGATGATACTAATAAGCGATATTTTATGGATCTTGCAATCCGTCTCCATAGAGGTATATGATTCGTCGGCATATACTTTATCAAATAAGTATCATGCCCTAATCCAATAAGATACTTCTGCAGGGCAAAGCATTGCAATTGCTGCCCATAGTTATCAGAAGAACTCCAATATGTTACTATTCCTATTCTCATATAATTTATATTCAATCAATTCCTCTAATCTATATGTCAATAGAGCTAAAGGGGTGCTTAATGCCACCTAACATTCTCCTTGATAACCTTTGCTGGAACACCGCCAACAACGGCATGAGCTGGCACATCTTTTGTAACAACAGCGCCTGCAGCGACAATGGCGCCCTCGCCAATATGAACACCCTTCAATATCTGTGCGCCCTGTCCTATCCATACATGGTTTTCGATAACAATAGGTTCAGAAATTCTGTATCCTTCTTGCTCTATCGTATGACCATCGAAAGAACGAATCACTACATCACGACCAATAGCGCAATCCTTGCCAATTTCGATTCTATCGCCACAAGTAATCTGCACATTCTCATTGATGAACCCACCATGAAGTATTAAATGTCCTCCCTTGATGACTCTAACATACGAACCTGCAAACATCGAAAACTGATCGTTGACTGTCATTGTTGCATTCTCTTCCAATAACAATCTTGTTTCCTTGTGTGAACCTTTTACCTGTGGGTTACCTATTGTAAGAGTTTGCTTCAGATTCAATATAGAACCCTTCTGCAACTCAATAGTTACATGTGGAAAATTCGTAGCCACTAGTTTTTTCCCTCTTTTTACATGGGCAGAAAAAATATTCAGAGACAGGAATGTCTTCCAGTTTCTTACAGAAATTCCCAATGTACGGACTAACCGTAATAACTTCTTCAACTTACGGGCATAATTTCTTACCTTTTTCTTTAATCGATTTTTGAATGTAGGTAAAGGGAAAAAATTCTCAGCAACTTTATTAAATGGCATTTTATCTAATGCATCAAAGAATGCATCTCTGTTTGGAGAAGTTGAGGTAAGGGAAGTATTCAATGCCGGATTTCCAGCCTCAGCATCCTTCATCGTAAACTGTCGCCAATTGATTTTATCTTTGATTGCATCAAACAGAGCTTTACCTTTATCTGAATTTATCATGACTAGGGAAGTTCCCCTATCCTGGTCCATAGAAGGATCAACATTCTCTATTCCCCAAAAATCTGCCAATGTAATGTCTGCCTTTTGCGGAAAGCCTTTGAATGTACACTGGTAGCAGGAAGGTCGAGCAAAATTACCGCTCTGCAAATAACCGATAAAGAATAAGTCATGCCAACGATCCTTGCAATATTCCTGTCCATTTTCAAAGTTCACTCGCATAGAGAAGTTATGCCATCCCCACTTCTTGTTCTTAAACTTTATCTGTATTGCCTTTGAACCATATTGCTTCTCCAACATATCCATATAAGACAGGAATACCTTAGGAGAATTAACACCACGACAAATAAAATCACAGGTGGTCAGATTGTCATATTCCTTACGCAAGAACTTATACAATCCCTGTATCTGACATGGAGCACCACAGAAGAACACTTTTTCACCTGCCTTCAACAAACCTCGAACCTCCTTGTAAATTCCTTCCATTGAACTCTGGAGGTATTTGGAACTTCTAATCTCAGGGAGTAGTTGACGGTCGGGTGAAACGATATGTCTTACGGTATGATCTTTGTTGTAGACTGCTCCACCAATATAGGCATTTTGCTCATACATAGCCAATGCCAACATCGAATGAATACCGCCTGATGTACTATCTGTACGAATAGCCTCATCTTTGGTATAAGCAGCATATACCAAAGGCTCATCATAACGGATTACATTATCTGCCTTTGTTAATACAGGACATGTCTTTTGGCACAATCCACAATCAACACACAAAGTCTGATCAATGACCGGATACCAAAATCCTTCCTTATCAGTCTGAAAGGTAATGGCTCCCTTCGGACACACATCACCACATGCGTTGCAGCCACAACACTTAGATTTTTCTATTATTTCCTTCATAAAATATGGTTGTCTTTCAATTCCTCTATAATCATCTTGGTAAATTGTTTTCTGCCATGAAGATTGAAAAAGAATGAATTGATATATAATGAACTATCTGTAAATCGACTATCCTTCAAATGATTTAATACTGGACATTTTTGAGTATTGGCCTCATTGACATAAGCCAAAATCTGATTATTGACAAAATCTTCTGAGAACCTATTGCCTAAATAATCTGTAACAGGCAGGATACATATAACTGGACGCAGCTTTCTATCTAGACAAAACTGAATCATCTCATGCAAGAGATGAATATTGCGATTGATATTGGTTTTATTGATATCTGAGAGAACCAAATTATTGATGTCTATATCAAACTCTCGATTCCAGCAATTTATCCAAAAATCAGCATCAGCTCTCAACTGTTTTTTATCCATAGGATTTGTATCAATAAGCAGACGGTTAGAAGCCACAGGAATATCCTTGATTAATCGCTTGATTTTCTTTGGATGAAACAGCAAAGGATAATCAATGTATGCAGTCTTTGTTTTTTGAGAATATCCTACAATATCTTTATCCGGTAATATACCATAATACTTTAGATGTTCACCAAATGGATGTCGATACAAAAACATTTTTAGAACGCATATTGGTATCAATACAACGGCATTATCAGCTAAATGATGGCATTCTTTACGTAGTATAGCAAAGTCATATTCCAATGATTGAGGACCTACTGCCCAATTCATCGCCTTCACATTTAATCCATCATAATTGAAACCAAATTTAGGATGATTACTACCCAGATTTACCAGTTGTAAACCATTAGGTATGTTATTATCATTACGAAACTTATTTGTATCCGCAAAAATGTTTCGGTAATCATTTGTTCGTTTATAGAGAGCATTCAAAGAAAAAGCTCCAACTAAACATAATACAAATAAAACTATTATAAAAAATATCATATAAAGATTATTGAAGTGTCCAACCTCCATCAACAGAGATGATTTGGCCGATTATATTATTTGAAGAATCACTAGCAAGAAAAGTAGCTAAACTTGAAATTTCCTCAACCAATGTATATCGCTTTGTTAAATGGCTTGGCATAAAGGCATTATCTTTAACATCTTTTCCCTTAACACCATCATGAATATTAGTAACGACATTGCCAGGAGCAATACCATTAACCACAATACCATGATGAACAAGTTCTTTTGCCAATCCTTTTGTTATGCAAGTAGCTCCCCATTTTGAAACAGAATAAGGATCAAAACCGGACTTAATGCCAGCAATCGAAGTTATGTTTATGATTTTACCTTTGATATGATGGTTCACCATATATTTTCCTTCAGCCTGGCACATAAAGAAGAGGGCCTTTTGATTAATATCTGCACATTTATCAAAACTAGCCTCAGTTATGGAGTCCCAAGATGCTGCATCAAAGACGCCTGCATTATTTACGAAAACGTCAATTGGACCATACTTCTTATCTAAGTCTGCAATATTATCAGAAGCAGAATGGATATCTGCTATATCCCATTTTATAGAATGTATCTCTGGGTACGCAGCATTTAATTCCTTCATATTCTCTTCGTTTCTTCCAGAAACTATGACTGTAGCTCCTTCTTCCAAAAAGGTCTTAGCCATATTTTTTCCAATACCACTTGTACCACCAGAAATAAAGATAGTCTTGCCTGCCAGACGTTTATTTGGTTGAGTAAAAGAAACATTAACTAAAACTACCCCCCCCGATTTAACATATTTCAACATATTCTTAAAATACTGTACATACTTTCTAATCATAATTTTACCTTTTAAAAATTGAATGAATTTTATTTATAACAAAAACTCTCATGTTCTTATCAAGACCTAAGAAATAGATCAACAAAGATGATGACAGCACGCTTACTATACCAACAGAAATGAATCTTAACCAACCATCAGACATCATATAATAAGTAGTATAAGGCAGAACAAACATCAATGCGCCAATTGGGAAAACCCTACAATATACAGACTTATAGAATGCTAAAGGCGACAATCCTATATATTTCTTCAAACACAATAGTTCAAAGAATGTTTCTAAGAACCATGGAATGACATTTACCATAAACACCGTAACTGGCGAAGCCCCCAGCTTTAACAAGACATAACTGACAGGAAGAATCATCAGGAGTGCTCCTCCTGCTGTAAGGTTTACCAATTTCATCTTACCTACTGCATGAATCATCATAACGACAGGACGCGTCATTGTTTGGACTACAGACTGTATTAATATAATCCTTAAGAATATTGGGGCATAAGCAGGATATTCTCCAAGCCATATATGCAACACGAATTCTATTTCTATAAATAGTGGTACAAGAATAAAAAGTATCATAAAGGCAGCAAGTCTGGAATTAACCAAAGATAGTTTTATCATCTGATTTGTTTCACCAGCAGCATAATGCTTTACTATCTGAGGATTAACTGCCATTTGGAAGTTGCCTACAAATTGCACAACGATAGCATTCACCTGAAAGGCTATTCCACGAGCGGCATTCACTACCGTACCAAAGAACATATTCAAAAGTATATTAACTCCTTCTCCCTGGAACGTTACTGAAGCGCAACCAAAAATATTCCATCCAGAGAAGTTCATCATTTCCTTGAATATCTTCTTATCGAATACTCTACTAATCTTACATTCTTCAAATAGCCTCCTACAATAGACATTATAGATTAAAGCAGATATGCAATTTACTATGAGGTAGAGAAAACCATATAATATCAATTTATCGTAATTAACTACTTGAATAAGAAAAACTATCAAGAGTTTCATTACCACATCGAAGATACTCATGTAAGCATAGATATCCATCTTTTCATGAGATATTATGCTAGATATGTATGGCACTTGTATTACATTGATTAGCATCGTTATACAGGAAAACTGGAAGACCCAAAAAGCCGCATCCATTCTTCCAGGTTCAATATTCATTTTATTATATAAGAACCATAAGCCAATAGTTTCTACTAACAAGAACAATACTAAAGCCAGCAATCCATGAAGTGCCATGGCGGTATTAAAAACCCGATGTAGCTTTTCCTTATTGTTTGCTCCTAATTCAAAAGTCAGGAAGCGTTGTGTTCCAGAAGCTAATGTTCCATTTATAAAAGTGAACATTGTTACAACACCTCCAACAACATTATACAATCCGTAATCAGAGATACCAAGAGTCTGTAAAACAACCCTTGAAGTATACAGACTTACCAGCATAGTGATGAGCATACGGAAGTATAAGAGCAGTGTATTCTTCGCTATTCGCTTGTTATTATCTGATGTTTGATTTGACATTAACTTTTTCTTTTAAATTTAAAATTCATTTTTACAATTCTTGTAAAATGTATCATCCTTGATTCGCTATAAAAATAAGTGCATCAAAGGAAAACAAGTCCAATACAAAGCCTCACAAAATGGCTTTACAAAATACTTCGTCTGCTATTTATTAATCCATTGTACCATTACCTTTTGTACGAATCTTTCATAATCCGCTTTTATGTCATCTATACTGCTACCATTACATTCATGAACAAAATCATAAAGCTTCTGACAACGTTTGTCTATTAATTTATTGCCATCATATACAAATGGAGAAATCATTTTTACCATTTTATTTCTAGGCAACATTGTAGCAACACTCAAATCTACAATTTTATCCATTGCTTTATCTGCCGGAATTCGCAAATGTCTAAATCCCTTCAAATATGGCAAAATAACACCATGTTGTTTTCTTTTCAATATATCCAAAATTGGTACCATTAAATCCCCTATATCTTCATCTCGTTCATCTTCATCTTGCAATATATATTCAACACACCAAAATCTATTTTCCACAAAGTACCTTTTAAGATAACAGTTCTTAAAATGATCGCTTAATATCTTTAAAAAAACTCTAATTAAGTCTTCACTCGTTGCCATAGAAAACATATTTATAGTCAAATGTAAATCTTTTCCATTTTCACTAATTTCGTAATCATCAGTATTGGCAAATGTCGTAGTAACTATCACTTTATCATAGTTAAGATACTCATGCATATATTTATCTTTGAACTTAAAATCCCAATCTTCCTCCAATACAGGAATAGATGCTTTCCCATTAAATCTTCTAAAAAGTACGAACGAATTTGTGCCACTACTATAAACAGGAACAAAAGATGGGGAATGCAAATAATTATCAATAGCTTGATACAATAAATCCTGAACTTCAGATTGCATATTATCTTTAAATGAACTTCTATCCAAAGTAAGATAATCCACACTATTGCAAGAATGAAAATTAGCTATAACACTAAAGAATGATACATTTGGCAAAGATGCAACAAGAGCGTTCTTAAAATAAAACTTTTGTTCATGCCCCTCATTAGTATCTGAAAATTTCAGTTCAATGCCTGTTGCTTGGTCAAAATAAAAATTCCCCTCTCGCTCAATATACTCCTCATTACAATATATAGGGAAAAATGACATAGCTGCATACTGTTTTACTTTCTTGCAAATAGATTCTACACAATCTTCTTCATGTTCATCGCTAAAAAAATCATTACGTTCCACATTCTTCTTATTCCATTCTTCTTTCAATGAAAAATGAAGTTTAAAACCACTCTCATACATATGTGAACATGGTTTGATATAGATATCACCCTTCATTTTCGAACGAGGATTATACATTTCTATTGAAATACATTCGTCCGTAAAAAAGTCTTTTGTTTCTATTTCAACCTTATCAGTTAAAAGGAATATGCTTTGAAAGCCGATGCCAAAAACACCTGATGGGCGCATCCACGGTGGCATATTTCGAATGATATCTTGCTTAAGTACGTTCTTGGAACTGCTACCGGTATTAGACAAGAATTTCAATTGCTGTTTGCTTATTCCTAAACCTTTATCAGAAATTGATACCAGGATGGTACCTTTAGCATCTCTTTTTACTGTCACATGAATCGGAAACAGTTTCGCTGCATCCAAAAAGCCTTCGTCAATTCCATTCCTAATAACTTCTGTATCTTTATAAATTTCATAAAACTTCAACAAAGTTGAATCAACAGCATTCTGAAGAAGTTCTCGGATCGAATCAAAAGGATCTTTATAGAAGTTTTTACCCTGAAGTAATTCTAATGCTTTATTCACATCTATCGTAAATCTCGGCATCTCAATGGTTGACAAGTTATCATAACCTTCTATTTCAATATCCAAACTACTGATAGTTGGCAAATAACACGATACATCATCAGGAACTATTGTATTCCACCTTAAAGTTTGGTTGTTAACTTCTTCCTTAATCCAAGAGAACCAATCCTTCGTAACCTTAGCAACTCTAGGAGAATTACATTTTGCATTAACCTCTATGTACTTACTATCAATACGAAGATGTGTTATACTCAAATGCTTATCTTTATGAAGTTGAGACAATTCAGGCATCTCGCTGATTGTTTTTATAAACACATCGGAGAAACGATTATTATCAATATCCAAGATATCTCCCAACCGGAGCAAACAGGCGACAAAACGGGGATGCGCCATGTCTGTAGCTATTCCATTCTCAACCTGCGGCAAAGACATAACCTCGTTAAAATTTAATGTATGTGAGCGACAAACCGCCCCCATCATACTAATCAAACGAGTAGGTACTATTGCTTTTGGCAAATCCAAAGCTAAGACAGATTCTGTATTAGCTATCGCCTTCAGGGAATTATCCGCATGCCTTGAGCGGAAATAATCCGACATAAGAAAACGAACACTATCATACATCATCAACGAAAAGTCATTTTGCTTCAAGACCAATTTGCCATCTTTAATTGCATAAAATGCAGCATATTTATACATTTCATGAAAAGGGTCTGCCAAAACACTTCTAAAGTATTTCAGAAAGCTTCCATCTTGAAGGGCTGCATTAATCATTTCTACGGTAATAACCATACCTAAATCGTGGCAGTACGCAGATTCAAGTATCAGCCATAAGTCTGTAGAAGATAATTGCTCTATAACATTTTTTCCAAGCACATTAACAATATTGTTCAATATCGTTTCAGAATGAGACTTATTATGCTTGCTAAAATGCGGAAAAATCAAAGGAATTGTTTCCAAAGCTTCTGGGATCAGAGTAGAATCATAATTCCATTTGCTTACAAGAATTGAACACCCTTCATCCTTCGCCTTATTACGAAATACTTGTTCGATATAATTCATAGCTATCTTCGTATCTTTTGTTTTATTTCCTAATCCACGATTATTTGTCGGTCTACGGCATCACGCTCTATTGCATCAAATATATTCTTTGCCCTCATATATGCTGTAAGAGCTGGAGACAAAAACATATCTCCCATTGGATGACTTGTCAATTCTTCAAAGGCCTGGCGTGTTAAGCCTGTTTTTTTCACCAAAGTTATAAACTCATCCTCTGTTATAAGCTTCTCACAGAGTTGCTGAAATCCTTGATTCACTATTTCTAGTTGATAACAAAACATAGACCTTACATCCTTATCTGTGTCAGAAAGGCTACAAGCCGAAAACAATTCATATTTGCTGCGAGGATCCATAAATTGGGGAGCTGTTATCTTTGCAACTATCAATTGATAAATCCAATGAAGGAAGAAAGCTGTAGCTAATCCTATTAAGTATGCAGCAAAAGCATATAGTGCAACTTGCTTATCGATCAGGGACAAAAGAAAATCCATGCATCCACCTCCCAATAATAAAACCATGGAATCTCTTAACACTTTAGGGTTATATTCTTTGTATTTGCGAACAAAGTAAACCACAAGCCATCCTATCACTGCTCCGAGCAGAAATACTGAAACAAAGACTAGTTGTAACATCATATTATAAATTTTATCTTTTATCACTAGTGTCCCATTAATATTTTAAAATTACTGTATAACCATCTGTATACCAGAGTAATATAAGTACTTTTGAGGTAAACCGATTTGATTTCGAAACTTAATCAAACTAACATAAGATGTTATATAAGTGTTTGAATATCAAGAAAGGAATTCCGAGAATTTGAGCTCAGATGATACTTAACGATTTTAACGGGACAGCAGTGATCTTTTATATCTTTCCCAATCCATTACGCGAAGGGACTGCCGTAATCTTCGTAGGATTTCATCTTGGCTATCTTTGACATGCCAGCATAAAACTATTTATACCTCCATAGTAAACTTCATCAGATCCATCAATAATTCTTCAGCTATTTCCTGCGCCATTTTCTCTAATTCCTCGAAGTGAAGAAGACCACTCTTCTTTTTGTTGGCAAAAACCATCTTGGCAAAATCTTCGGATGGGAGTATATCACCATTACAGCGTCCCCACTATTTTACAAGTAGTTACACGTATCTGTTTTTGAAAAAATATCTTTTGTATCGTTTTAAGGGTGAAGGATTGCTAAGTCACCTCATCTATTTTTTCAACATAGTAACATGGATGCATAGACTGATTACTTTTTATCTTCTAATGATTTCAAAAACTCATTTCTATCATTCTCCAAAATTGTATCATCTACAACCTACAGCAAATGATAGAACTCTATTGTCAGAAATGGGAATACTAATCAAAACATAATTCAAATTGAACTCCTCGTTTTTTATTGGACATATACAACCAAATACTATAGTCTAGAGTTCTTCTTGATATTTGCATCATATCTGCAGCATATTCAACTATCTGTTTAGCTTCCTTATAATTTTTATAAATGATTCCTGCATCCGATACGAATTTATATACATGCCTATCGACTGCAACACTTTCTACACCCAGAAGTTTCAACAAATAATCATAAGTTTTATCTCCAATACCCCTAATGCTCTTGAACTTATCGGAATTTGATTTGCTATTTACCAGATAAAGCTTTAATTGATAAGTATCTTGAATGCCCTGAGCCTTACAAAACTCTAAGATTCGAATCATCCTAATTTGCTTTTCACAATCATGCCAATCAAGGACTGTTTCTATAGAATGCTTTTGTAATACAGCTGAAAATCTGTTTATGGTATAGGCTACAGGATATTCGTTTAACACCTTATAGACCCTCGGGGCTACAACATGCTGATAGTTTAAACCAGCTTGTAACACGACATCCGTAAGCAATGCACCTATATGATTTCTATAGGGGCAATCTGGAGCTGCAATCAGTTGGAAATCTCGTGCATTACCTATATATGTGATAAGGTTACGAACCTTAATGGCTAAAGGTTTATCCATGGTTTATAGACTCTAAACTAAGTTCCTTTAATGCATTTAATCTATCCACACAATTAGGACATGCCCCGCAAGGAATATCCGGAGAAGCCTGACATGAAAAAGTTGCCCCAATAGGTGCCTTTAGCTCTATACCTAATTTCGCAACTTCATATTTTGAGAGGTTTCGGAAAGGCATCTCTATCTTAACAGATCCATACTCTGACAATAGTCCTTCCAGCTTATCAAAGAATGCTGAAGAACAATCTATTTCTTTTGCATGATTACTATTAATGAAAGCTGCATATACCTTGTTTAATCCCAGAGTTTGGGCAAAAGAGGCTGCAACTGTCATCAACAGCACATTACGATAAGGTATATATAAATCTTCTGCCTTTATATCATCTTTCCACAAATCAACAGGACGAATGAATTTGGACTTTGAATACTTGAAGATTGAAGATATATCTATTGTTTCTATTTTGTCTTTGTATTGTTCTGGAATAACTTTTAAAAGCGTATCAAACTCTTTACTGGCGCAATGCTGGCCATAGTTGATGAAAAGTGGAACAAACTCCACATTCTGAGCAACAAACTGATACATCAAAGTTGTTGAATCCAATCCCCCTGATACCAAGACAACTCCCTTAGTTAGTTCTGTTTTCATAATTTTGAAGCATATTTAAATAGTTCTGAAATTATTTGGTCTGCAGATGTAGACACTACATTCGGAATTTCCGTCAGCATACAATTTTCTGCAATAGAGTAAGGATCATATACTAACACCGGCATTCCTTTTTCTGCTGCAACCCCAATCTCAATCAATGTTCCAGGATCATTATACAAAAGAACAGCAAGCATCATCTGGCAAGAATCTATCAATGCCATGTCTGATTGAAACAGTTTCTGCCTCTCTGCCTTGCCAGCTTCTTTCGACATTTGACCATTTTCCTTAATGGGTCTTCGGGGTGTAAAATTATGATATTCTAAAGCCTGACATATAAAGTCTATTGGTTTAGTATCAACAAAGTCAAAATCTGGAGCAGCAATATAGATATTGATTCCCTTTCTGACATCCCATGGCAACAAAACTCCATTATGCTTTTGCTTATCTTCTATCGGTAAGTTCAGGTAATGTAGAGCCATAGCCTTAAATTCATCTATGAATGTAGTCTGTGCATATTCCGCAGCTATATAAGAAGCGTTGAGCAGGTTGTGCTCAAAGGATGAGCGTTGGTCATATATTGCGACAATCGTATCAAAGACATCTCCAACTCCTACAGAATGCACGACGGGAACTGTTATAGATGGTGTTGAAACTATCTTCTTCAAAGCATAATCATAAGCTCTACTACCACCTCTATTTTCTTTCAATACAAATTGCTCACAACTATTCTGACAGTCATTTACCAATGAATCGATATCGGAATAGTCATTCTTGAACAAAGTAGAAGAAGTTGAGAGAAAAAGGGTTCGAAAATGAGTCCCTCCCAAGTCGGCTATATGCTTTACATCATTCGTTACATCCAGGTAGTATTGAGCATGTGTATTATGTCTCATTACCATAGACATATCGAAATCACCAGCGAACAACAAGATCTTTTCAAACTTGTCAAGCTTAGCTAATTGTGAATCATCGTAAACTACCTCTACGTTTTCATTCAACAAAAAGTTATAACCTTGGTCACCAACCTCCTGGACCTCCTGAATCAAGACCGTATTGGGTGAATTTGTTACATTCCCCAGTTTTATAACCTCTGTACATCCTATCTCTTTCAGATAATGCTCTATATGACTATCTAAATAAGAAGGAGCAAAATATGCAACGCTATATTCTTCGCCAACTGCATACATACCTCTGGCAGCATGTACTATTCCCCCTAATCTCATCTTTATCAGAGGTGTTACTGCAGACTTTAATGTAACATCATTAAAGATATAGCCTAGTATACAGAACTTACTCATACTGCACTTGGAGTGATATCAACTATAACTGTATTGATAGGAGTCGTACTAACATTGGAAACAACGCCAGTATAAGTGAAGCCTTTCACAATACAGTTGCGCAAGTAATTGTATTTCGTTGGTAAATAACCAATAATGAGCCCATCATTGCTTTTCACTACCAATCTGACTTTGAAGTCAACAGAGACTTCAGTATCAACAGCTGGGAGCATCCCCTTTTTACAGTAATACTCACAAGTATCAACATCTTCAATAAGAGTTGAAAACGCAAGAGCGCACTTGTCTTCAGAATCGTCTGCTCCAGTAATGCCTTTTATTGCTCTTGGAAAATTTTTGTAATCACTAAAATTACCAGTTCCAGTACTTCCCATAATTGTTTATATTTAAATGAATACTAATATCGTTATTGTCTCCTCATCAACCTAGCTGCAAATTCAAAGAAATCTGCAACGTTCTTGAAATTATCAAACTGATAGCAATACATACTTGCATAAGGTTCGGGAAACCTACTGTGTATATCTGCCTTTATCATGCTTGCCAAAGCCTCTTTGGTATAGGCTTTCAGCAATTCGTTGTATTGTTGTTTGGTCATAATTGTCACTTTTCTATAATGAGTCAGCTTATATATATCGACACTTCCATCATAAAGAAAATATGGAAATAAAGAAGCAACGTATTCTTGCTTATTGTTATCTTATGATTGAGACATTATCTGCTATTCTTGATGACAACCATTTTCTCTTATAGCACTAAGCATAAACAACACATGGAGCAACCATGCAGCTGCATTATATCCAAAATGTTGAGGTGTGGCTATACCATGACACATAAGGTTGCGCAAGTTCAAACCTAACTGATTTGTCAAGACCAAACGTAAATAGTATGCACCATCTTCAGTCAACGCATCAATCACAGGCTGCATTCTCAGTAAATCATCCAGTGTCTTGAGTTGATAGCCCTTACCTTTTCTTGATATTTTAAGTGCGCTCATTCCTGACATCTCTACCAAATTACAGATAGCATACTCTAACTGTGGGATGATTAGATGAGAAAACAACACATACTTTTCATCCATAAAACATTGTAGAGCCTCACGGATAATATCATATCTGTCTTCTTCGAATATAGGGCATGGTATTATTCTATTATTCATTATCTTATCCACAGAAATGGCTTCGCAATCTAACATTTCCAGAATAGCCATGCTTAAGAAATGGAACTTCAGATTCATGTTTTCCACAACGTGCAATGCAAGATTTCCATCAAAATCAGATTCCAGAGAACCTACTTCTGCCATAGGTCTTCCCTTTGCATCTAAGAAATGACTCCCCATTATATATCGGAAAGGAAACTTTTGAGCCAACTCTTTCAAGCTTTTCTCTTCTTCATTTTTTAGAGGTATAAAATAAAGCGTAAAGTTGTCCCAACGAGTTTGATCTCTCTCGGCTCCCTTTCCGAACATCAAATCGGCTTGTTTCTTCACCTCTTCTGGTATTTCAAATTCAAACTTCTGTGGTTGCATCTCAGCTAAAGCTTCTTGATAAGCGTTCTGCACATCTACCATCATTCGCTTTGCCTCAGAGTCTAAATTGTAATGGCGATACAAGTGCTGGATATTTTCAAGAATGCCAGCATATTGCATTCCTGCCATTGCCCCCTTGTAATCATGGAATGACTTTTCCATAACAGCCAAAACTCGCTTAACTTCCTCTTTCTCTGTCTTAGATGTGTAATAATCAGCAAGTAAACACGCTTGTGCCTTAACAGTCCAAGGATTGAGGGGCAAGTCTTCGCCAGGATTGGCAAGCCTACTTAAACGTGCTTCATGTTCTGCAACCAATTTTTCTTTCTCTTCTTCTGAAAAACATTTCTTGTTGTCAAGCATTATTTGGAAACGAGAAGCCCAATAGCGTATGGCATCATCTACGGAATGTCTTTTCTCAAAATCGGCATAGGCAGTTTTTACTTTAGCAAAACTATCTTCTCGATTTCTCGTAAAGGCAAACAGCCATTCCAACATGTTGACTGTCAAAACAGGATGTTTGAAATAATCACCATTGCAGACATCCAGAGCAGCATCAACAATAATGTTATACAGATTCCCGTTATTTTGCTTATGGCAAATTGATGGTTGAAAATCCCATACCAAAGTCGCATAACGAAGTTTCAGTAATGGGTTGTTACATTCAGAGATTCTGTCATTCCAATATTCTACAGCCTCCTTAGTTACCTCAGCAAAAGCCGGGGAATAAACTGGTGCACCATTTGCAGCACGAAATGTAAATTGAGGTCCATAATGATAATTACCCCAAGGGTTCTCCCCATGTTGTGGCTGCAACCTAAATGCCAATTGCTCAAAAGCATACGTATCTTTTTCCTGTTCTTCTGACGCAACAGAATTCAAATCCATGATTATATCTTCATAACCAATGTTCTTTAAATCCGGCTCATTATATTTGTCTAAAATTCCCAGTATTGTCATATTACTTTTTTATTTATAGTTATTTACCTAATATTCTAAAGACATTAAAACTCTAATAAAGATTTCTTGTCTTCTAAGCATCAATGCAAAGAAAGCTAATATAACTACAATAGGAAGCCATATTGAATATAAGACTCTAGTATGGCTAATGCTTTCTATTTTTATCTTAAAACTATAAAAAATTGTCTATCCTTCTAAACTGCTTAACATTTTCAACAAGCTTTCGGCTTCGGATTTCACCAGCATTGAAATTTCAGGAAGCGTATTGCTGTATTCAAAAACTTTACCTCTTGGCAAATCTAAGATACCTATCTTAACCTCATCAGTATCCACGCCATAAGCCTCACGCATGAGTTCAAGTAATACATCAGCTTCATTTTTACTTATCTTTTTATCACCACTGCTAAAGAACAACTTTATTGCATAAGCTTGTTCTCTATAAGTAAAACAAAGTTCTGGAGCTACATTGACTCGTAATTCTTTATGTTTCCAATACTTTTTGCTAAGAATCAATTTCTCTAATTTTTTTTTTTCCAAAATTTCTTTAAGCCACCAATTTTTTGAGAATAATTGGCTCTTTTATCTTCGGAAACTCGTTCTAAGACAACATCCAGTTCTTCTGCCTTTCCAGAATGATTCAAAACATATTTAATATGATTACGTAACATTGCCCAATAATCTGTTCCTACAGTATACTCTGAATGTAAATCTCTATGAATTGATTTAACTGCATTATAACGATGCATACCAGTTTTTGTTATAAAATTACAAAACTGGCTTAATGTTATTACTACATTAGCCATAACTACTTATTTTATATAATTATTCACATTGTTACTATTTTCAACGAAGTTAACTTCATTTGCCATTGCAGCCTGCTGCATTCCTCATCGCAATAGGCTGCATCTGCCATCGCAGCCTATTGCATTTTTTTCTTCTATTTTCCCTCCTATAGCATCTCACGGATAAAATCATAAAGGAGTTTGGCACTTTGGCTTACCTTTGAAGATTTTATGCTAAGTGATTTCTTATCCAAAGTATGGGAAACATAATAAAGAGAATAGCCTTCCACATCATCAACCTGGCGCGAAATCTGCACGGAAGGATTGTCTGACTCGGTAAGGAAGGAAGACATCTTGACCAATAATGAGCGATTGGCAGTTTCCGGACTTTCTGCCTTATTTTTGCCCTTGATGCTTTCTGCCACAACAATATGTTCCTCGGCATGGTTCTCTTTTTCCAATCCCGATACCGAACCCACCATAAAAACGGTATCAACCTTGAATACCGTATATAATGCAGTAGCCAGAACAGAAGTGGCGCATACTCCAGGTTTATCTGTGCATGTCGCTATGATGCGAAGCTCATGCAAGCCTGCTGTATGGATAGTTGCCGTGCGAAAGATATAGGGCAAAGCGTCATTTTCCATATAATCCCATTGACAAAGGCTAAAGGTATTCAGCATTTGCTCAAATTCTTCGGCATGGGTGCAGATGATAGCCACATCGTATTTACTACGATTCTCCAGGCTTTCTGCAAGCGACTTCTTAAACTGGTACAGCTGTAGAAGCTTCTGCTGAAGGTCTTTGCGCCAGTTAGTATCCTTATGACTATAAAAGAGAAGATGCCACAGCTTGTCACGGAAATCCTGCTGCTGTTGGGTGAACTCTTCCTCATATTCTGTCAAACCTATCACCTGTAGAGGCACCTTGATGCTCTCGTTCTGATAGATTTCATCCAGATACTCCGCTCCTGCTGTATGCGATTGCTCTTCGTCTTCATGATGAGGCATCACCATGTCGAGAATAAGCAGGTCGTATTGCTGTGCCTGCATCTGCAGCCTACCCTTGTAGATATTGGGAGCAGTATCAATTTTCTCCTCTCCATGTGGCAGGAGATTGGTTATGACGTGACGAAGCGCTTCTACCTTGATGCCGGAATCGTCCATTATCAGTATGTCTATCATGAGAATATGCTTTTAATCTGTTGTTCCAACCTGTTGCGCCAGTCGCCCTTCTGGGCTGAATAGTAAACATAGGAACGGTAATTATCGGGATATTGTTCTTTCAACTCTATATCGAAGGTGGCAAGTTCCTTGCGTCCAAACACATTGTACATCGTGACAACTATGACTGGCGTGGAGATATTGCGCAGATACATTCCCTCCAGGATATTTTGACCTGCGGCTGGCTCTGGCAAGCCTCCACTGGCATCATCGTTGAGATCGAAGGTGCTCATCGACATATCGAGAAGGATGAGATCGTACTCCTGCTCTGCCTCGAATATCATCTCTTGGGCGGAATTATAAGAGGTGCAATGATAGACCTTGGAGTCAGGGAATTTCGCCTTCAGGAAATTTCTGATGTCCTTTGCCTTTTCCTCATAGTCTTCTACCAAGAGTATTCTTTTATTCTTACTCATAAGCTATAGATGAAGGGAGATGATTCAGCTGGGATGTGTCTACCAGCATTTCGTTGAGATTGAAATATATGTCTGTGTGGCATTTGCCGTCCTTCGCCACGATGGTGAAATAATTGTTCTGGTCGCCAAACTCAAATTGCAGGATGTTCATAGCCTTTACCAAACCACTACCTTTCTCCTTCTGGAGGCGGCACTGGTCTTGCAGGCGCTCATAGAATATCTGGTTGAGTCTGTCCTCATCCGTACCATCAGGCAAGTCGTTGACAAGTTGCAGGTGCAAAATGTGCCCATCCTTCACCGTTGGACTGATACCAAAGGAAAAGCGCTGCTCCTTCTTGCAATATTTCAGCATATTGCTGAAGAATATGGTGAAGAGATCGAACATGGAGGCACTGTATTCCGAGCGAATGTGCAATTTGATGTCGAGCGACAACTCATTGCCTGTCTCGTTCAACTCCGGTATATACTTGACGGCAGATTCCAATGCCATCTGCATGTGGTTATCGAGCAAGAAATCATCATACTTGGTAGCCTGGCGATAGAACCACTTCTCTACCTTTGCCAACTTGGCGGTAAGTTCCTCACGTGCCTTGTTGATGGTGGAGTTGAGTTGCTTGTAGAGTTCTGGTACGGTAGAAAGCGACTGGATGGACGATTCCAGGTCGATGAGCAAGGCAAACATGCCTGGTGCCAGTTCATTCTTCACCTTGCCACGAATCTTTTCGAGGCGTTGCTCGGTAATCTCCCAGAGATATACCATCACCTGACGGCAGAAGTCTTCAACTCCGGAAGCCGTACTTTCTATCTGCAGGAAACGAGTGCAGATGTCATCGGTGGATACCTCATAGTTGAAATCACCCTTCATGTTGTCATTCTCATCCACATGAATCTGTATCACGGTATCCTTGAACTCTGAGATAAGATGATCTATCTTCTTGGAGAACTCTATGATTGACTTATTGAGAATATCGTTGCTTTTCGCATCGAGATTAAACTCCCTTTGCCATACATGACTAGGAATATATGTGGTGCCCTCGGTACTATATACCAGGTTGAGACGTGCCAAGCCTGAACGCAACTCTCCCTCAAATACACCATGGCGAATACGGGTACTGAGATAAGTGCCCAATCCAAAACGGCTCTTCAGGAATGCTCTGCGAATCACATCAAAAAGCTGGGTAGCTGCCTCAGCTATCACATTATCTGAATATGTGGCGACATTATTTATCATCTCGGCATTTTTTTCGGTACTGGAATAATCCAATCCGCCAACCAGGTAATATACGCGATCCTGATTTGCCAAGGCTGCCTGTTTCTTGAAGCGGTCGTATAAGTCGGATATGCCTTGCAATTCATACTTGAAGACTGCTTCCTCGTTGACGTAGATTTTGCTGTCATCGAGCTTCTTCATGCCTCGGTAGGCTATCAACTCGTGCATCAGTTCTGTATAGATGGCGGAATATCGCTTGTCGTCAGGTGACTTCATGCGCAGGAAACTTACAATCTTGAGCTTTTCCTCCAGCACATCCATGGTACTCTTCAACTTGTAATGATGATAGAGAATGTCATCCGTCAGCAAGATATAGAAGAAAAGTTCTACCTTGGCTGGTGACTTGCCGGTCATGAGTTCTATCAACTCTGAAGGATAATTGACACCCTCATACTTGCAATATCGCTCCAGCACAAACTGCTTCTGGGGATATTTCTCGGCATTGAGGAATATGAAAAGCAGGAAGTCTATGTTGTTGCGTATGCCTTCGTAGCGCTGTTTCTTGATGTCGGCAAGGAACTGGTGGGTATCTATCTTCGAAACAAACGCCTTGTTATCGATGTACTTGTCGATATAGAAGCGAACTGCCTGCTGACGATATTCTACTCCCAGTTTCATATAAGAACGGAAGATATATTCCACTGCCGTCTGGGCTGTAGGCGTAATGTCGTGATTATCGTCAAGAATAACCTTCCACTTTTCCAATGCCTCCTCATACATTCCGTTTTCGAACAATATCTTGGCATTATCAACGTCACGAATGTATGACACGATGCTCGTATCCTCGATGACCTCTTTCAGTATGCGTTGGTGCTGATAGTTGAGAGCCTTGGAATGAGGCATCCGCTGCAGGGCGGCCTCTATGTATTCCAACCGTATGTCATCATCCTGGAAGATGCCATTGAAATATGGGTCGAAACAGGTCATCGAGAGTTGGCGCAAGGTTTCGCATCGACTCGTATTGCGCTCCTCACGGATGAAGTAATCAAGACCTGCTGCTATCTGGAAACCATAGATATGCTTATTGAGCTTATAAAGGGTATCCTTGTACTGGTCGTTGTCTTTCTCGGTCATCACCCGATAAACATTGAAGGCTATCTCGTTGAGAATGCAATCCTTATTGCCGTCGATGTTTCTAAATCCCCGATGCAGGAACAACAAGGCTCGACTGTATAACTTGACCACATCAAAATTAGAAGGATTCTTCAGCAAGAAATTCCTGCATGCCGTGATTGTTTCCTCATACTTGCCTGTATAATAGTAATCCAGGATACGGATGAACTCTTCGGAATAGTAATTCTCTGGCATTTTCTGCACATCATTGATTGCCAGGAATGGATAAAGCAGGCGGTCACCCGACAAACGATAGAGCTTGCGAGCAAAATGCAAGACACTTGCCATATGTTCCGGTTCCTTGATAAGATAGGAACGCAACACATAGAGCAGAAGGTTGTAGCGGTCGATGGCAGAATTGAGCGACTCCATGATGAGCGTTACAGAAAGATCATCTATGTCATAATGCTGATAGTAGTTGAGTCGGAAGAGGAAATAATTGTAACGATCGTTCTGGAAGTCGTTGCGATTCCGCTTGTACCGGGATACGAGATTGATATCATACTCGATGGCAGAGGAATTTTTAAGACTGCGATTTGCCAGATAATTCAGCAATTCACTCACGATACCTACCTTGTCGCTCTTCTTCTCCTTGTTTACATTGCTCAGCGTAGTAAGAACTGCCTGGAGATTGTCCTGGTAGCCATATATGAGAAGTTTCATCTCATAATACCATACCGTATAACCTACCTTCTTAAGCGATTCATCCAAGATGGCATGAGCTTCTGTATAATTGCCCAGCAAGATATGGCGTTCCACAGCATCACGAATCTGCACAAACTCGTGCAGTTGCCTTTTATACCGACGCAATCCGGTAATGACCCATCCCAGCTCATTGTCGAGAGAAACAGGCTTGAAGAAATAGCAGTTGGCTCCATTACCCAAGGTCTTGATAGACGCAGGCATGGCATTACCCCATATCACCCGGTCGATGACACCTTGATGATGGGCTATATCATCGGTAGCAGACATGATGAGCTGGGGATTGCCACAGTTTTTGAGCTGTGTGGCTATGCGAAGCCAATCAAGCTTACCACCCTTCACGCTAAGGAAACAGGAAGAAACCTGATAGTTTCTCATCCTTGGCGATACCATGGGAATGCATGTATTGAAAAACATAGGCTATTTGTATTTAATCTGGTTGATTACCTTGTCAGGGTTATTGTTGAATTGCTCTACATGAGGGAATATCAATGTCTGCTGTATAGAGGTGTCCGTCTTAGCCTTTATAGATTCCACTGCCTGATGGGCTTGTGCCATTGATTCTTCTGCAGACACCGAATCGCTATCAATGATGAGCATATCATTGGGAAAAAGTATCTCCAAGTGCCTCTCTGATCTCTTGACGGAAGAAACGAAACGGTTGATGAGACGGAAAAAGTTATCGCCATCCACTACGTTACGGAGGGTGCAGACGGCTGGACGAAGGGATTGGGCGATATTACTCTGTAAGGACAAGATTGCCCATACTGTTGCCAGGATGACGTTCGTCATGCCTTCGTATTCCGCGCGTACATATTTTATATAGTCATCAATATGGCAGCCTGATGCCGCCTGGCTCATGATACCTCCACTTATACGATAGGCTTCATACAGGATGGTAAGTAAGTCATCGTTGTCTTTATGTAAGACTTGATCTTGGTTATCCTCTAAAAAGTCATACAATAACCGACAGAATTCATTCGCGTGGATGAAAGCATTAAATTCCCGATGTGAAAATGGCATAGTAGCATATTGGATTAATACAGCAAATCATTGATTTTTTCCTTTATATCGTCATTTTGGGGATATTCCCTCAATTGGTTACGCACGGAATGTTCTTTGTCACCTTCAAGGGCGATGGTAAGATGAGTAGCGTTATCAGTATTAAAAACTTCTGCACGAACCATCATACATATTATATTAGCTATGAGATTGCGATTGAAGGTGGTTCCCTTCTGTTTGCCTGGCTCATACACTTCGGCTTCTACCTCGGGAAGAGCAAGAATATTCTTCCATAGGGTTTCGTAGCGGTTCTTCCAATCCTTGGATACGTACTGTGAAAGTTTGGCTACATATTGCATGATATCAGCTTTGCGCTTCTCACGCTCTGCATCCTGCAGTACTTTTTCGGCTGCAGGTACAGATTTCTGCTTATCACCATAATAATTATTGACGACAGTGGTAGCATTGGGATTAAAATTATCCACATGATCTATATGTATATCCTGGAAGGTATTGCCTTGACCGGGATCGCCTTTAATATTGATTTCCATAACGGTTTCTTTTTTTACGTTTATCTATCTGATATTCAGGCTGAAAGAAAGAAGAAAGTTAGGTGCTGCTTTCTTCCTTGGTTTCAGTTTCTTAATGTAGTACCTTTGCATCGCAGTTCGGAAGTAACAACGTTTCTGTCGGGCACATTGACTGCATGTGGAAATACCAAGTCCCATACCGACGATGGGCTACTTTATGATTAATTATTCTGTGTTTATGATGCAAAACCCTATCCATCCTGAAAAGGACCCACTGGCTTATGCAAGAGCCCAGGTGAAAGAAGTGATTTCATTCAGAAAGTTCGTGCAGCACATTGCCGAACATGGTGGTTATACCCGAGGCAAGGTGAAGGGTGTACTCGCTGACATGTGTACCTGTCTGGTAGAGATGCTCCTGGATGGCAAGAAGGTGCAACTCGATGAGTTGGGCGACTTCTGGGTTTCACTTTCCTGCGATGGAGCTGAGACAGTGAACAAGTTTACTGCCGACAACATCAAGGCGGTGAACATTATCTTCACTCCAGGTCCTGATTTCGAGAACCTCATCAGCAAGGCTGAGTTCGAGACCGTGGCAAGTCGTGCTGCCCAGGCTGCAACGCTCAAGGCTGAGAAGGAAGGAAAGACTACCGTAGACCTGGAAGCTGCAAAGAAGAAGCCTACTACCAACAAGGAGGAAGGATCTGGGGATACCACACAAGGTGGTGGCAGTGAGAATACGGGAGGTACCGGTTCTGAGAACGGCGAAGGTGGCGGTGATGGCCTGGAGTAAGGCTCACCATGTGACTGCATCCTGCATAGTGCAGGGTGTGGTCACCCCTTCAAACTTATGTTTCACTTTTAAACACATTTCTGATTATGAAGAATTATAATGATGGTTCCAAGAAGATTTCTTGGGTTTCGATTTTGAACGCAGTCGTACAGGCGCTGATTGCTGCTCTTACGGCACTGGGAGTAAGCTCGTGCGCGAGTGCCTTATAGCAATGTTAAGTGTTGAATGTTAAATGTTGAATGTTAAAATGACTGGTGATTTATTTCCAATGATTATTGGTGGGGAGAAAGTGCGCTCTGAGCGCATGCTCCTCGCCAAAGTGGAGAACGGCAAGAACATGATGTCTGCCGACTCT
>ERZ791800.387-NODE-387-length-40978-cov-140.776751_pt1 | contig 40978 bp, 27 predicted proteins | sample MGYA00510310_ERZ791800 | MGnify/ENA primary metagenome ERZ791800 (study PRJEB30046, sample SAMN00791954) | human gut metagenome | study: EMG produced TPA metagenomics assembly of the A metagenome-wide association study of gut microbiota in type 2... | reverse complement strand
CAGAGTACTTCGACCCACGTCAGTACTGCGGTAAGGCTCGTGAGTACATGGTTGACCTCTATAGCCACAAGATCAAGGATGTTCTTCATTCTGACAATAAGTTGGCTAACCTCGACTAATCTTCGAGATTTTACAACACAAGATATGAGCGGGAATCCGAAAGGGTTCCCGCTTTTGTTTTATCTTTTTTTCGAGATTATACTATCTGTTGTTTTCATTTCCCCTTAGCGTTTCCATGAGCTGTTCTGGTGTACAGTCTTTTAATATCACCTTATTCTCTTTATCCAACAGGTAAATGGTTGGCATGGCTTTGAGCCCGTAAATCGTGCTCAATCGGTTATCTGCTACGATGCGGAGCAGACTGATGCCGTCTGGTATTGTCTGTTTGTCGAGCCATGCAGATATCTTGTGGCAGTTCTCGCAGTCAGGATCGTAGAAATATAAGATAACCTTCTTTTCCCGGTAATCGCTCAACTGATGAGGCTTGCCGTCTTCCAGCATAAAACTGATGTTGGTAGCCTGTGTGCCAGGCAAGTTCTTTCTTGCCTGTTTCAGTTTAAATCCTATTCTTTCTTTCTCGGTTTCATCGAAGTATGGCGATTTAGCCATGTCTTCCAGAAATAGGGCATATACTCTGTCGTTGCGCATGGGCGACTCAGGGTTCTCATAATAATGCTCGATGAGGCTTTCAAACTTCTCTTTGGATGTTTTCTGCTGGTAAGCTTTGGCTGTAAAGGCTGTAATCCCCTTCTGGGCTATTTCCTGGTCGAAACGTGCCAGAATATCGATGAAGTTGACAAAGCCCTGTTCTGCCATCTCCTTGTTTGCCAGTTCCAGGGTGTCGGAAAAGTTGAAGTTGTCCCAATAGTGCTCACTCAGGTATGCAGCGCGTTGCTCTACGCTGCGCAGATTGTCTGGCAGAGCAGGGTATGGGAAACTGTTCTGAGCCATGGTAGGAGCTAAGGCTCCAACCAGCATGAAGAAACTGAGGAATATGAATCTTACCATCATCTTTATATTGGAATTAATGATATTACTAACGGGTGCAAAATTACAAAATAAAATTGAAAGTGGCAAGGTTTTTTATATAAAAATAGTACGCTGATTTATGCTTAAAATCGTTAAAGTTGCACGATTTTCTGATATTTGAACAAGTTTTTCTGATATAATTTGTATTTTTGCAGCCGAAATCAATAATTCCCTTAAAAATGGCAATTTCCTAGAAAAAGAGCCGTTTGACTTACGAAAGTATAAGTAAGATTTAAGAAAATAACCAAAACGAAATGAAACTGAAGAGTGACATTGTAAACCTGATTGTGAGGGTTGAGCATCATTTATGCCCTCAATATTGTGGTGTGGTAGACCGCCGACGCATTATCGCCTTTCTACTTCTGACGATAAGCGAGCTGGTTATCATACCTTATCATATTATGCTCTTTCTGCTGGTGAAAGAACCTTATGGTTTAAGCCTCTGTGGCTTGCATACATTCGTGTTCTGCATCCTGCAGTTTCTGATTTGGAAACGGAAGATAGCTTTCGTGAAAGGTATTTCTTCTCTTTACTTTCTGATGTTCGCCAAACTGGCTCTTGATAACGTATTTTGTATCAATTTCGGTTTTGCTAATGATGATGTGAGCGTTATCTGCAACCTGTTTGTCATCTTTATCCTGGCTATTACAGCGTTGAGCCAAGCTTTGTATAAGACTTGCGCCATCATCACGGTAGGTATGATACCGATGTTGCTGATATACCTGTTCAGCACTCCGCTTATGCCAGCTCTGTTCAGTCTGAAGACTGTTTTCCTGGGTTTCATGATGCTGGTTTATGTGGCAGTATATAATATGAGTATTGTAACCAAGGGGTTGCGCCAGCCGAAACGGATGACTCGGGTTGAAAACAAGGCGTTGAATATGCTTGCCGATTTGAAGGATAATCAACCGGAAGCAGCAGAAAGCCTGATGAAGCGTCTGACTCCTGATGTCCGGCAGAAGATTATTACCCATGCTTCTGAACATCTGTTTAATGAAGAATTGAATAGAGTGGCATGGGATCAGGTTTGTGATGGTCTTACGTTCAGCGAAAAGGAAATATGCAAGTTGATTCTTCAGGGGCATACTTTAAAGGAAATTTGTGCAGAACTCAATAAGAGTGAATCAAATATCACCAGCCAGCGTTGCCATATCCGCAAAAAGTTGAATATGGACCGTCGCGATGATTTGAGGAGAACCTTGGAAGTAAGGTTCTATGATGCGCAGAAACAAGTAAAAAAGTCAGAAGCCGAGAACTCCTGACTTTTATGGATATTCTTGTTTCTTGATCATTATTCTTCCAATCTGAGAAATGCTTTCGGAAGATACTGGATAATGTCGCTGGCGATGAGGCTTTCTTTGCCCAGATCTTTAGCAGCAAGATCGCCTGCCAGACCATGAAGATGCATACCCAGGCGACAGGCATCTTCCTGTTTGTATCCTCTTGCCAGAAGACCGGTGATGATACCTGTCAGTACATCACCGCTGCCTGCTGTAGCCATACCGCTGTTGCCCGTACTGCAGAAGTCAATCTTCCCGTCAGGGTGGCAGAGTGCAGAATAATGTCCCTTTAATATAATGTATGCCTGGAGGCGTTCAGCCAGTTCGCTTGCCTTCATCAGTCTTTCGGTACAGCTGCTGCTCGCATTGCCGGCAAGCCGGTCGAACTCCTTCGGATGAGGTGTCATGATGATATTCTTTGGCAACTGCTGCATCCACGCCCTGTGGCTGGAAAGAATGTTGAGCGCATCGGCATCAATGACGAGCGGACAGGTAGCACGGCGAAGTTGGGCGATGAGGGCGATGGCTGTTGTCTCGTTCTGTCCCAATCCGGGACCTACGCCCAGCGCATCGAACATCTCTGTATCTACCGGTTCGCTGAATATGGTTTCTTCAGCATCCATCTGCAGTACCGCTTCAGGTACCGAAATCTGCATGATTTCATAATTCCGCTTTGGGGTATGGGCTGTTACCTTGCCCGCACCGGTTCTCAGACAAGCCTTAGTGGCTAATACCGAAGCACCGCTCATGCCGTAACTTCCCGCTATGAGCAGCGCATTACCCATGCTGCCTTTATGGGCAAAGTCGCTGCGCGATTTCAGGAGCGGACGGATGTCGTTCTCTTCGAGTATGCGGCACCGGCACTCCGTATTCTGGATGAATTCCTGGGAAAGTCGGATGTCGAGAACGCGCAGTCTGCCCAGGTACTGCTGGTTATCCGCCATCAGCATCGACAGTTTCTTCTGCTGCAGGGTAAGGGTCAGACTGGCACGGATGATGTTGGCATGGATATTATAGGAATTGTCCTCGGTCATCAGTCCCGAAGGGATATCGATGCTTACTACCTTGGCAGGACTCTGGTTGATATATTTCACCATCGCGGCGAATCCGCCAGCCAATGGCTTGTTGAGTCCGCTTCCAAAGAGTCCGTCCACCACCAGCATTTCTGCATTCAGCTTAGGAGGGTCCAGGTTGGTGGTAATCTCAGTAAATTTCACTCTCTTTGCATCCAGCAGACGCTTCTTGTTGGCAAGACAGTCTGCCGACAGTTTGTTCTGCACATTAAATAAGTATGCACTTACATCATATCCATCCTCGCTGAGCATTCTCGCTACCGCAAGCGCATCGCCGCCGTTATTACCCGGACCGGCGAAGACAACTACTGGAGTGCGGTTAGACCATTCCTCTTCTATGGCACGTGTCAGCGCTTTGGCTGCACGTTCCATCAGGTTGAGCGAACTGATAGGTTCGTGCTCAATGGTGTATTTATCCAACTCATGAATCTGAGCGCTTGTGAAAATCTTCATATTATCTGATAATCTTAGTATTATCTGCGCGAACTGTCGTGATAATTTGTCAACTCATGCAGATAAACGGTTATTTTCATGCAAAAGTACAAAAAATAGTTGATGAAAGCACGAAGTTTCATGTTTTTTTCGTAATTTTGCAGAAAATATTATTATAGAACAGACTATGAGCATAGTAAAGATCAAGGATAAGAGCTTCAAGACATCGATTCCTGAGGCTGAGATTCTGAAGAAAGTACAGGTCGTAGCAGACCGTCTGAACAAGGATTATGCAGGCAAGAAACCTGTCTTCCTGGCAGTATTGAACGGCGCATTTATCTTTGCAGCCGACTTGATGCGAATGATTACCGTGCCAAGCGAGATTTCATTCGTGAAGTATGCTTCTTACGAGGGTACCTCCTCTACGGGCAGCATGAAGACCCTGATGGGTTTGAACCAGGATTTGGCAGGCCGCCACGTGGTTATCGTAGAGGACATCGTAGATTCCGGTTTCACCATGGCTCACATGATTGAAGACCTGAAGAAGCTGAACCCAGCCAGCGTTGAGGTTTGTTCCCTCCTCGTGAAACCAGGCAACTTGAAGGTTGATCTTGATATCAACTATGCTGTTATGGAAATCCCTAACGATTTCATCGTGGGATATGGATTGGATTATGACCAAGAAGGCAGAAACCTCCGCGACATCTACACCATTGTAGAAGAATAGGGGGTGAAGCATGTGGGAGAAGATTAGTGATTATTGCTTGGATGTCTCCAAGTACTTCTTGACTGCTGTATTTGTCGCATCTTTAATGGTGGATTTGGGTGAAATGCGGTGGTTGCTTTATGCAATTAGTGGCGTTTTGGCAACAATCTTCTTTTGTGCAGGTTTGTTCTTCATATCCAAAAGTAAGGATGAGAAAGAAAGGAAGTATAAAACAACTCGAAAGTATAACAATAAAAATAGGAGGACATAAAATGGATGCATTATTTTTCTTAGGCGTTGTAACAGTTCTCTTTGGAATTGTTTTTGCAGTTCTTTTGTCTCCAAAGGGGCAGAAGTGGGTTAATAAATATAGTTAAGTTTCTGACACAACATAAATATTTTATATATATATTAAGGTAAAAATGAAAAATATCGTAATTTTCGGCGCTCCAGGTGCAGGTAAAGGCACACAGAGCGACAAGATGATCGAGAAGTATGGTCTCGGTCACATTTCTACAGGTGATGTACTTCGTAACGAAATCAAGAACGGTACAGAACTTGGTAAGACAGCTAAGGGTTATATCGACAATGGTCAGTTGATTCCAGACGAGTTGATGATTGACATCCTCGCAAGTGTATACGATAGCTTCGGTAAGGATCACGCTGGTGTAATCTTCGATGGTTTCCCACGTACCACTCCACAGGCTGAGGCTCTGAAGAAGATGCTTTCTGAGCGTGGTCATAAGATTGCTGCGATGATTGAGTTGGCTGTTCCTGAGGATGAGCTGATGGCTCGCCTGATTAACCGCGGTAAGGAAAGCGGCCGTTCTGATGATAACGAGGAGACTATCAAGAAGCGTCTCAATGTTTATCATACACAGACTGCTCCGCTCATCGACTGGTATGAGAAGGAAGGCATTCATCACCACATCGAGGGTCTCGGTACTGTAGATGAGATCTTCGCTCGTGTTTGCAATGTAATCGACAACTTGTAATCAAGATAAAGAATCTTCCCCGCTATGGTGGGGAAGATTTATTCATTAAATAAAAAGAAAAGAATAAATGGCTGAATCCAATTTCGTAGACTACGTAAAGATACAATGCCGCTCTGGTAAGGGTGGCAAGGGCTCCATGCACCTGCGCCACGTAAAGTACCAGCCTAACGGCGGTCCTGATGGTGGCGACGGCGGACGTGGAGGAAGCATCTATCTCCGCGGCAACCATAACTACTGGACGTTGCTGCACCTCAAGTATCAGCGCCACTTCTTTGCCGAGCATGGTGGAAATGGTGGCCGTGATAAGTGTCATGGAACCGATGGCAAGGATATTTATATCGATGTGCCTTGCGGTACCGTGGTATATAATGCCGAAACAGGCAAGTTTGTATGCGATGTGGCTTATGACGGGCAGGAAGTTCTGCTCCTCAAGGGCGGTCGTGGCGGATTGGGCAACTTCCAGTTCCGTACCTCTACCAACCAGGCTCCTCGCTATGCACAGCCGGGTGAACCTATGCAGGAGATGACCATCATCATGGAGCTCAAGCTCCTTGCCGATGTAGGTCTGGTAGGTTTCCCTAATGCCGGTAAGTCAACTTTGCTGAGTGCCGTATCAAGTGCCCGTCCTAAGATTGCAAACTATCCGTTTACTACGCTCGAACCATCGCTGGGTATCGTAGATTATCGCGATCACCAGAGTTTTGTCATGGCTGATATTCCTGGCATCATCGAGGGCGCGAGCGAAGGAAAAGGTTTGGGCTTGCGATTCCTCCGTCATATAGAGCGCAACTCTCTGCTGCTCTTCATGGTTCCGGGCGATACCGACGACATCAAGAAAGAATATGAAGTATTGCTGGGCGAACTGAAGAACTTCAATCCAGAGATGCTCGACAAGCATCGCGTGCTGGCTATCACCAAGTGCGATCTGCTCGACGAAGAGCTGATTGAAATGCTCAAGGAAACTTTGCCTACCGATTTGCCGGTGGTCTTCATCTCCTCTGTTACCGGACAGGGTATCCAGGAACTGAAGGATGTGCTCTGGAAGGAACTCAATTCTGAGAGCAACAAGCTTCAGGAGATTACTGCCGAAGATACGCTTGTTCACCGTGACAAGGATATGTCTCGCTTCCAGCAGGAACTGGCTGCAGAGGGCGAGGATGTAGTAGAATATATTGATGAGGATGAAATCGAGGATGTTGACGACCTCGATGATTTCGAATACGAATAAATGTTATGATCAAAGAATATCAGGTAGCTTCTGGTGTCAAGGCTTTCTCTACTACCCGCAAGGGAGGAGTGAGCCAGGGCAACTATGGCGAATTTAATATCAATGAGTTTTGCGGTGACAATGCAGAACATGTGGCTGAAAACCGCAAGCGTCTTGCCACAGAGTTGGGTATTGATACAGCCCATATCATCATGCCCCATCAGGTGCATGGAGTAGAGGTGCGCAATATTGCCGGTGAGTTTCTCACCATGCCTGAGAATATCCGCAAGATGGTGCTCGAAGGTGTAGATGCCGTGATGACTGACCAGAAAGGTGTATGTATCGGTGTTTCTACTGCCGATTGCATCCCTGTGCTTCTTTATGATGAGGAGCATCATGCTGTGGCTGCCATCCATGCCGGCTGGCGTGGTACGCTGGCTCGCATCGTGCATAAAACCATTCAGGAGATGGCGTTTACCTATCATACCGACCCGAAGAAGTTGAAGGCGGTGATAGGTCCGGGCATTTCGCTCGACCATTTCGAGGTGGGCGATGAGGTTTACGAGGCGTTCGAGCAGGCAGCTTTCCCTATGGAAGAGATTGCCGAGCAGCGTCCTAATGCCGCCTTCTCGGTTGATCCTGCTGAGCGTGAGCGCCTGGCAGCTGAGGGTAATATCGTGCAGCCGCTGAAATGGCATCTCAATCTTCCGCTCTGCAACAGACAGATACTTCTGCATTGTGGAGTGGCCGAAGAGAATATCCAGGATTGTGGCATCTGTACCTTTGCCCATAGCGATGAGTACTTCTCTGCCAGAAAGCTGGGTGTAGAGAGTGGCAGAATCTATACAGGCATCTTGCTGAAGTAAAAGCCTGGTAGCAGGTAAGTATCAGATAGTTTTCAAGATAACATCCATTTTTCCTTTTCTGTAAGAACGGAGAGGGAGAAATGGATGTTTTTCAGTTAATATTTATAGTTAATAGTTTATAGAATATTTTGAAAATCAGAAAGAAAGAGTAAATAATGAAAAGAATGAAAAAAGGATTGAGGCTATTGGCTGTGGCAGGACTCATGGTGTTCTCGCTGAGCAGCTTTATGCCCGCTAAAAATGTATTCACGGCAGCCGAACAGCAGCAGGTGAGTATTGCAACACCCGGTCTCTTTGCCCAGAGTCAGGCATTTAATGTAGACTTTGAGATATTCCGTGCTAAGGAATATTCCTTCCCGCTTCCTGTGGGCAAAGCAACCCTTCTGAACAATCATGTGTTGCGTATCTCTACCTCTAAAGGCGATGCTGTCAAGGCGATGCTCGAAGGTTATGTGCGACTTTCCAGAAAGTCGGAATCAATGGGTAATGTCATCGTGGTGCGCCACGATTGCGGTCTGGAAACCGTTTATGCCAACAATGCCGAGAACCTGGTTAAGGTTGGACAGCATGTGGATGCCGGACAGACGATAGCCATTGTAGGCTCTAAGGAGGGTGAAACCTATTGCGACTTCTCTATTATGGTGAATGGCGGTAGGTTGAATCCGGAAACTTTCATAGAGTTGAAATCGCATAAGTTGCGCCGCCAGACTGTGCAGTTCCGCAAGCAGGGTGCCCGTGTCATCGTTTCGGTTATCGGTGGCAAGGATTCTTCTGTAGGAAGAAATGCTGAGGCTGACAAGGAGGCATCTGGCAAGAAAAAGGGTGGAATAGGCGATGGAATGACGCTCGACCCTGATGAGGTTCATGATCCGTTTACCATTACCAATACTTTCGAGCTTGATTTGGAGAAGATAGAAAAGACAGCCTGGGCTTATCCTTTGCCGGGTGCCAAGGTAATCAGTCCTTATGGTGGCAAGCGCCGCCATTCGGGTGTGGATCTCAAGACGTGCCCGAATGATGAGATTGTGGCTGCCTTTGACGGTACGGTCGTTGCATCAGGACCTTTCTATGGTTACGGCAACTGCATCCGTATCAAGCATGCTTATGGTTTCGAGACGCTCTACAGCCATCAGAGCAGAAACAAGGTGAAGAAGGGCGATAAGGTAAAGGCTGGTCAGGTAATCGGTTTGACGGGCCGCACCGGTAGGGCTACCACAGAGCACCTTCATTTCGAGGTTAGCTTTGATGGTAGACGACTGGACCCAGCCATCATTTATGACCACGGCAAGCATCAATTGAAGCCTGTAACCCTTCATCTAACGAAGGGCAGAGGCGTAAAGAGTGTAAAGAACCGATAGCCGTTTTACTCTTCACTCTTCACCTTTCGGCCGGAACCCCTAGTGTTTATCGGCATTTCGAGGGGTGAAGAGTGTTTGGGCACTCTTCACCCACTCTTCACCACTCTTCACCCTAGCCGTTTCGGCTCCAATCAGTTTCTGTTTCGGCGGATTTGTAATCCGCTAAAAGGACCGGTGCAAGAAGCGCAAACTCTCTTGAGGCTGTCCGGGTGAAGAGTGGTGAAGAGTGGGTGAAGAGTCAGGAGAAACTCTTCACCCCTCGAAACCCCGATAAACACAGGGGTTCCCGATGAAAAGGTGAAGAGTGAAGAGTTTTTCAATGTCCGTTACTTCTACCGCTTTTCCTTTGGATTTTGGTGACTGTTTAAGAAGAACAGCCCACTAGCAATACGCTTGCTAGTGGGCTGTCTTACTTATACCAGTATGCTGTCTTTCGCTTGCCAGTACTCTATTCATGGCTCCCGCTATCAAAAAACAGTTCGCCCGTGCGCTGTTAGCATACAGCACACGGGCGAAACATATATTTATGATAGAGAAGTATTATTTCTTCTTCTGGGATTTACGATTGGCTCTCTGCTGGCGATACTTTGCCTTCTGACGGGCAGAGCCACTACCGTGAGCACCCGTTATGTACTTTTTCTTCTTGGCTTTGGTCTTCACCTTGTCGTCGTCATCCTTCTTAGGACCACCACCGCCTTTGAAGACCATACCGCCCATGATAATATCGTCAATGTCACTCATATACCTTAATTATATAATAAATTAGTGATGGAAGAGGCGAACGTGAGTAAACGCCATAGCGATGCCGTACTTGTCGCAGGTATCAATAACATGATCGTCACGGATACTACCGCCTGCTTCTGCTATGTATTCAACACCACTCTTGTGAGCACGCTCAATATTGTCGCCGAATGGGAAGAAAGCATCACTACCTAATGATACACCCTTGTTCTGTGCAATCCAAGCCTTCTTCTCCTCGCGGGTCAATGGCTCAGGCTTCTCTGTAAAGAACTGCTCCCAAACGCCGTCCTGCAATACATCCTCCCACTCATCAGAGATATAGACATTGATGGTATTGTCGCGGTCGGCACGACGGATCTTCTCCTTGAAAGGCAGGTTCATCACCTTAGGACACTGGCGCAACCACCACTCATCAGCCTTAGAACCAGCCAGACGGGTACAGTGGATACGGCTCTGCTGACCGGCACCGATACCGATAGCCTGACCATCCTTTACGTAGCATACAGAGTTACTCTGAGTATACTTCAAAGTGATGAGCGAGATAATCAGATCGCGCTTAGCCTCAGGAGTGAAAGTCTTGTTCTTGGTAGGAACATCCTCGAAGAGAGCAGGATCATCAAGCTTCACCTCGTTGCGTCCCTGTTCGAAGGTAATACCGAACACCTGCTTGTGCTCAATAGGAGCTGGCACATAGTCAGGATCAATCTTGATAACGCAGTAGGTACCCTTGCGCTTCTCCTTCAGAACCTCGATAGCCTCAGGAGTGTAGCCTGGAGCAATGACACCATCGCTTACCTCACGCTTGATGAGGAGGGCTGTAGCCTCGTCGCATACATCGCTCAGCGCAACAAAGTCGCCATAAGAGCACATGCGGTCAGCGCCACGCGCACGAGCATAGGCACAAGCCAATGGAGAAAGCTCAAACTTGACATCATCAACGAAGTAAATCTTCTTCAATGTGTCGCTCAGAGGCAAGCCGATAGCTGCACCGGCAGGAGAAACGTGTTTGAAACTAGCGGCAGCAGGCATTCCTGTAGCAGCCTTGAGCTCCTTGACCAATTGCCAGGAATTGAAGGCATCCAGGAAGTTTATGTAGCCAGGACGGCCGTTGATCACTTCGATAGGAAGCTCCCTTCCGTCATCCATATAGATGCGAGAAGGTTTCTGATTTGGATTACATCCGTACTTAAGTGCTAATTCTTTCATCTTCTAAGAAATGTATTTTGGAATTTGGCGCAAAGTTACAAAAAATGATTGAGATATTGGACTTCTGTTTCGTAAAAAGCCCTAAAAAACAGCATTTTTATGATATAAAGCATTTTTTTTACCCCAAAACATAAAAAAGTCGGGAAAAATGTACTCAGTTTCATTCTTTTTCAGTACTTTTGCTCCCAGTTAGTAAATATGAGAGGATTGTTATGAAACAGGATTTGAAAGTCCTTGCTGAACACATAGAAAAGAAGGTTGGCAAGGCACATGTTTTTCACAAAATGTGGGATGTTTTGAAAGGGAAGGAGAAGCCTTCCCGCCAGACTTTGGACAAGTTGGCGCTGCTCGCCGGATTCCAGAGTTGGGATGATTTCCAAGGTGCTTTACACGGCACGGAGGATGGGCTCGTGAATTATGATGCGGGCGAAAAATAAAAGAATGGAACATGGTTGGTTTAGCTGTCAACCATGATTTATTGAATCGTAAAGATAGTTGTTTTTCGGTATAAGATTATTAACATAAAAAAGGGAACCCGGTCGTGAGACTGGATTCCCTTTATTTTTTTCTGATTAGGTCTCCTAAGAAAAATTATTCTGCACCCTTAGCTACAGTCTTCTTCTCAGCGATACGAGCCTTCTTACCAGTAAGCTTACGCAAGTAATACAACTTAGCGCGACGAACCTTACCATGCTTGTTCACCTCGATAGAATCGATAGCTGGTGACTCGATAGGGAAGATACGCTCAACACCTACAGTACCAGACATCTTGCGAACTGTAAAACGCTTCTTGTCACCATGACCAGAGATCTTGATAACAACACCACGATAGAGCTGGATACGCTCCTTAGTACCCTCGACGATTTTGTAAGCGACTGTGATAGTATCACCTGCCTTGAACTCAGGGAACTTCTTGCCGGTTGCAAATGCTTCTTCAGCAACTTTAATCAAATCCATTTTTTGTATAAAATTAAAAATTGTTTGTCGTTCCAACGCAACATGGACTTGGACAACACTTCTGCCCAGACAACAGCGGTTACGCCGAAAAGCGGGTGCAAAGTTACTACTTTTTCTTGTATCTCGCAAATTTTCAGTCACTTTCTTCACTTTTTCCCTTTGTTTTTTTGTTTTCTTTACTTCTGCAATGGAATTTTCTTGCCGATTTTGCCGATTTCGCCGATTTATTTTGTATCTTTGCGCTCTAAAAGTATTTAGTGTATTAAGTATGAAGAAAAAAAATAGTATCAAGATTTACCTTGCTTCGGCAGTCATGCTGCTGATGGCAAGTCCGGCTTTCGCCCAGAAATACAAGGTGGCGAAGGTGGAGAGAACCCGAATATTGGTTGATCAGAAATGGGATGCACAGCCTGATGCTGAGGCTGCCAGGTTTATCGCTCCTTATAAGAGTAAGGTAGACAGTATCATGGGCCCTGTTGTAGGTCATATAGCTCATGATATGACCCGCCACCGTCCGGAGAGCGAACTCAGTAACTTGCTCTGTGACATCCTGGTATGGGGTGGCAAGCAGTTTGAAGAACAGCCTCTTTTCGCTGTTTACAATATGGGTGGCATCCGTTCCAATCTTGCCAAGGGCAAGGTTACTGTAGGCGATGTGAACGATATGGCTCCTTTCGAGAACAAAATCTGTTTTCTGACCCTGAAGGGCGATAAGGTTCTGGAGCTTTTCCAACAGATAGCTCATCGTGGCGGCGAAGGCTTGAGCCATGCTGTAAGAATGGTTATCACCAAGGATGGCAAACTGAAGAGCGTTACGCTGAACGGTGAACCTGTTGATCCGGAGAAGAGTTACCGCGTTGCAACCCTCGATTATCTTGCCGAAGGTAATGACCAGCTCGTAGCCTTCAAGAGCGGAACCGATGTCTTTGCTCCTAAGCAGAAAGAGAACAATGTGCGTTACATCATCATGAATTATTTCCGTGAGATGCAGGCACAGGGCAAGATGGTGGAGTCTAAGATTGAAGGCCGCTGCGTGGTAGAATAGTTAATAGTTTATAGTTGATAATTCTGATGAAACATACATTATTATATATAGGTCTGGCTCTGGCATCCTTCATGATGCAGCCGGCAGCCGTTCAGGCTAAAGCTAGGAAAGAGGCAAAGGTGGTAAAGCAGCTCGTAGTGCTTCATACCAACGATACGCATTCATGTGTAATGCCTGTCAATCCGAATCTCGCAGATACGGCAACTGCCAATCGTGGCGGTTTCCTCCGTAGGGTGGCGATGATCAAGCAGGAGCGTAAGGCGAATCCCGACTTGCTGCTCTTTGACAGTGGCGATTTCTCGCAGGGTTCACCTTATTACTCTCTCTTCAAGGGAGATGTGGAAGTAGGACTGATGAACGAGATGAAATATGATGCTGTTACCATCGGCAACCATGAGTTTGATTTCGGAATAGACAACATGGTGCGCATCTTCAAGATGGCGAAGTTTCCTATCGTCTGCTCCAACTATGATTTCACCGGTACCGAACTGGCAAATGTCGTAAAGCCTTACACCATTATCAGGCGCAAGGGACTGAAGATTGGCGTTTTCGGCTTGTGTCCGGAACTTGCCGGTCTGGTAACTGAAGCCAACTATGGCTGCATCAAGTATCTCGATCCTATCGCCAAGGCAAAGGAAATGACAGAGATATTGAAGAAGAAAGAGAAGTGTGATGTCATCATCTGTATCTCCCACCTGGGCTGGAAGATAGATGGCATCGACGATTCAGAAGTAGCTCCTGCTACCCGCAACATCGACCTGATACTGGGCGGTCATAGCCATACCTACTTCAAGCAGTTGGAGTATCTGAATAATCTCGATGGCAAACCGGTGCCAATCGACCAGAACGGCAAGAGCGCCATCTGGGTAGGAAAAATGACATTGGATATTGTGAAGAATAAATAAAAGAAGAAGGTTGATACCAGGCAAAACGCGAGGTATCAACCTTTTCTTTAATTATCTTTTCCTAAAACGTTAATCTTTTCTCAAATCTTTATTCCTTGTTGGAAGAAGCATAGAGACCGATGCAGGCACCGAGGAAGCCGCCGCTCTTCTGGGTACTCAGGTTAGAGGCATCTACACCCTTGGCAAGTAGCTGCCAGCTGCCGCCTTCTTCGGCATAATAGAAATCATAATATCTGTCATGACCTTCTACCTTCAGCTTCAGCTTGCCTCCCTTGATAGGAGCAGAGGCGATAGTTACGTTGTTCTTCTCGGCACGGGTCAGGGTAATCATCAGCTTGCCCTTCTTCATGGTCTTACCCAATACGAAGTTGTGGTCTTCCTTCTGGAGAAGTGCCAAGCCTGCGATATCCTTGTCGTTGCGAGGAGTAAAGTTGATTTCTGTCTCAGCTGTGAAGGTGCCGTGCTGCTGACGTGCCCAGATGGCAGACATCGGCTCACGCTTGTAGATATTGCCTGGCAGGAGATTGAACTTCAATTTGCCGTTTTCTACCTTGTAACAGTCAACGAAGTCGCGGAGGAACATCCAGCGTGGATTCAACTCCTTCAGACCCGCCTTATAGTTATCAACTTCGAAGTTATCCACATAAGAGAAGTTGCCTGAGAACTCATTCTTTGCGGCAGGCTTCAAGCCAGCCTTCTCTCCAACGCTGGAGATAGGAGTATTCTTGGCAAGAATCTCTGGCCATCCATTCTTCCAGGTTACAGGCAGGAGATAAGTATCGCGACCTGTGTTGTACATATCCTCTTCATAAGGACGGCAAGCCAGGAATACAGCCCACCAGTTACCCTTGCCATCTTCTACGATATCGGCATGACCTGCACTTGATACAGGGTCCTTGCGGTTAGGGTCGAGACCGGTACGCTGGGTAAGGATAGGATTGTTAGGGCATTCCTCCCATGGTCCCATCGGATTCTTGGCACGCAGGATAACCTCGCTGTGCCATCCGCCTGTACCACCTTCTGCACACATCAGATAATAGAACTTGCCCTTCTTGAAGAGGTGAGGACCCTCAATCCAGATAGGACGCGCCTCTACATGAGTTCCGCCACGCAGAATCTCCTTGAAGTCGCCCTTGATGCTGTCGCCCTTCACGTCGAATTCGAAACAGCGGATAGAGCGTTGACCTTCGTAATCGGCACCGCCAACTACCGGACCGTTATGCACGATATATCCCTTTCCGTTGTCATCGAAGAAGAAGCTAGGGTCGATGCCGTCAATCTTCTTCAGATAGATAGGCTCGCTCCAGCCTTTGGAAGGATCTTTTGATTTCACAAAGAAGTTGCCGGCTCCCACATTGGTGGTAATCATATAGAAGGTCTTGTTCTTCTTGTTATAGCTGATGGCTGGTGCGAAGATACCGCCTGATACGTGCTGGCCCTTCAATGGAACCTGTGATGCGCGGTCGAGAACATGACCGGCAGGCTGCCAGTTAACCAGGTCTTTACTGGTTGAGAGAGGTACACCAGGGAAGAAGGTAAACGAAGAGTTTACCAGATAGTAGGTGTCGCCTACGCGACAGAGTGATGGGTCTGGATAGAAACCAGCCAGTACCGGGTTGTAATACTGGTGAGACTTGTCAATTTCAACATTGAAGCGAGCGTCATTTCCCGCATACTTGAAATAGTCAAACTCAGCTGTCTGCGCCTGTGCAGCGGCTGCAAGCGTCAGGGAAAGCGATAAGATTGCAATTTTCTTCATTTTATTATTGGGTTTAAAATTTACAGAATGAGCATCTGAATTCATGGCTGAAACATGTATTCAGAATTCTGCTGCAAAGTTACCGCTTTCCTTTTAAACATACCCCCACAGAATGTTACCAACACTTTGCGAGGTGTTTCATAAACATCTCGATTTGTAACAAATACTTTATTTCTGGAAACATCTGGCCTTTTCTGCAGTGAAAAGGCTAGATTTTCCGGTGTGTCTGCATATAATCGCGAGGCGAAGAGCCATAAAAGTTCTTGAACATGGTGCTGAAGCTGGCTGGGTTGGAGAAACCACAGGCATACATGATGTCTGTTATCGTCTTGTTAGAGTGACTCAGCAACTTTTCGGCATATTGCAGACGCGTATTGCGGATGAAGGCATGTGGTGTCTGGTTGGTCAGTTCCTTCATTCGGCGGTGCAGATGCACACGGCTCAGTCCTACTTCGCGGGCAATCATATCCACACTCAGGTCCTCATTATCCATGTTATCATTGATTACCTTCATCACCTGTTCCATCAGCTGGTCTTTTGGCGACAGGTCTTTTTCTATCGCGAGTTGCCTGTCGCTCTGGCTCTCGTTGCCCATAAACTTGTTTTTCAAAGTACGGCGCACGTTGAGCAGGTTGATGATGGTGCGGCGCAGAATGTCCATATTGAACGGCTTCACCAAATAGGCATCGGCACCCGACTGCAAACCGGTCAGCTGGTCTTCCTCTCTGCTCATCGCTGTGAGCAGAATCACCGGAATGTGGTTGGTGTTCACATTGTTCTTGATCTTGGTACAGAGCGTGTTTCCGTCCATTTCTGGCATCATGATGTCTGAGATAACGAGGTTTGGCTTCTGCTTGATAATCTCCGGCAGCGCCTCCTTTCCGTTGCAGAAGGTAAGAATATTGTAGGTTCCCTGTAGTTGGGTCTTCAGGAAATTACGTATTGCCTCATCGTCTTCTACCACAGCGATGGTGCTCTTTACCTTGCTCTTGAAATCTTCTTCGGCGTCATTGGCTGTATCGGCAGCATTCTCTTCGTTTCCTTCCTCCATGTTTTCTTCCAGTTCCTTGATGTCTTCAGCAGTCTGTGGCTCCGGTGCATCTATCATTTCTTCCGGTTTCAGATGCTCGTTGCCCAGAGGCAGCGTGATGAGGAACTGGCTTCCTTCCTTCCAGTCGGCTTCATCAAGTGTCTTGTTGTTGGCGGCTGTAATGGTTCCGTAGTGCAGTTCCACGAGCGAACGGGTCAGGTCGAGACCGATTCCCGTACCTACATTCCGGTCATTAGAAGTGGTGGCACTCTGATAGAAACGCTGGAAAATCGTTTCGAGCTTTTCCTCCTGAATGCCCTTGCCGCTGTCCTTGATGGCGATGCGGACATGATGAGGCGAGTGGGAGAGGGTGATACGGATTCTGCCGCCTGCAGGAGTAAACTTGAAGGCGTTTGACAGGACATTCATCAATACCTTGTCAAAGTTGTCGCGGTCTATCCATACCGGGAGAGTTTCGTCTTCGTGCTCAAAGGTGAATTGGATGCTCTTGGCTATCGCCTGCTGGCAGAAGAGTTTGTATTCATCGCCAATAAAGGCAACCATATCGGTTTCGCTCATGTGCATCACCATCTGTCCCTTGTCAATCTTTCTCAGGTCCATCATCTGGTTAATCAGGTGCAGGATTCGTTCCGAGTTCTTGCGCATCATATCGTAGATGCCCTGTCGGTGAGCGTCTTTGTCTTCCTTAATCAGCGTGAACAGTGGAGTGAGGATAAGGGTCAATGGGGTACGGATTTCGTGGCTGATGTTCATGAAGAACTTCAGTTTTGCTTCGCCCATCTCTTCCGCATGGATATGCTGCTGCAATATGAGCTGGTCTTCTATCTTGCGTTTGCGGTGCTTGATATAGAGCAGACAGAGCCCCAGGAAGGCTAGCAGATAGCAGAGTCTTGCCCAGATACTGGCGTACCAGGCTGGGTGAACGATGATGGAGAACTCCTTGACAGGGGTTTCGTATCCGTTGCAGATGGCCTTGACACGGAACTTATAGGTACCTGCTGGCATGTGTGAGAATGACAGCTCGTTCATGCCAGACTGTATGGTTCGCCAATCCTCACCATTGATGCTGTAGGCGTAACTGATCTGCTCTACATTATTATATGTAAGAGTAGACAGTTGGATGGTGAAGGTGTTGTCTTCATGAGATAAGGAGAACTTGTCGCTGTTATATACCCCTTTATCTGTAATGGTGTAGATGCCCGATTCCATATCCCGGTATACAGGTTTGTTGTCTACAAGAAGTCCTGATATGGTAACTTTTGCCTGCCAAGGATGCTGTTTCACCTTGTCCGTATCAAACCAGTTGATACCGCCTGTTCCGCCCATCACCAGCATCTTTCCTCCCCAGAGTGTGCAGGCTGCTGCATCGCTGAACTCATTGCTCTGTAATCCATTGTCCGAGAAGTACTTGTTGATAGTTCCTTTTTCTGTATTTACCTGGTTTAAACCACAGCTAGTTCCTATCCAGATTCTGCCCTTGTAATCTTCTATAATGCTGGCTACGCTGTTGTCTGAAAGTCCAAGTTCTGTGTTATAAATCTTCGGATGAGCATATCCCTTCTTCGGATCATAGCAGATAGCGCCGTCTTCAGTGCCAAACCATACGCGATTCTTGCTGTCAGAATAAACGCAATGTGAGAAACAGCCCTTGTTCAGACAGTTGACGCCACCGAAAGTGGAAGTCCAGCTATTCTTCTGCTGGTCATAGCAAGCCAGACCTACAGAAGTGGCAACGAAAATCCGCTTACCATCTTTGGAGATGCTGAGTTTCACGAGGTAATCATTAGGAATACTGTTCTTTTTCAGGTTGTTGTCGGCACCATATAGTGCTTTCCATTGCTTGATGCTTCCATCTGGAGAAAGGCGGAAAAGTCCTTCGCCCATGGTGGCAAACCAGACATTTCCCTGTGGGTCTTCCTGGATATCAAAGATGCCCGCCTGGTTTCCAATGCCTAGGCTGAATGGATGGAAAGACCCCCCCGCATCTATAAATCCGATGCCGTCAGTATAGGTTCCTACCCATGTTCTGCCTTTCTTGTCTTTGCAGAGTGCCAGTACCGTGGTGTTGCTTAATAAATGGCTGTTGATGCTACCGGTTTTTAGGTCAAAGAGGTAAAGACCATCCTTGTCGGTGCCCACCCAGACTTGATTGCCCTGGTTGGCACACAGACTTGTGATGCTGTTTTCGCCTATCACATTGCGGTTGCCCAAACGGTAGCCCATATAGTTGAAATCGCATTGAGCCTGCGACTGCATGAATACGCCCTTCTGGAGCATACTCACCCAGATGTTTCCCGTAAAATCTTCTATAATGCTGGTAATCTTGCACTTGGCAAGATTTACTTCACGGCTGAACAGAGGATTATTTTGCAAGAATCCTGTTACAGGATTATACACGAAGATACCCATACCATCGCAACCGATAAACAAGCGCTGGTCGCGGCTGATATAGATGTTGTCAATAGGAAGATTGCCTATGCCGGCTATCTTGGTGAAGATGGTTGAACCTGCCTTGAGAAGGTAAATACCATCATTCTTGGTAGCAAGATAAATGTTGCCCTTGTTGTCTTGCCTGATATCTTTTGCTTCCAGCGTTTCTGCTCCAGGAATCTGTTTGGTCAGTTTCCCTTTCTTGTCGGCACGGTATAGTTTGCCGTTCTCCAGGATAATCCAAAGTCTATCCTGTTTATCTTCCAGAATCTTATGTATGAATTTCAGGTTCTCCACTTCGCCCTTCATAGCATAGCATACTTCTGCATTTTCTTTCTTGAGCATAATTCCATATCCCGATGTAACTACGGCAATATCGTTGTTTTTCAGACGATAAACCTGGGTTACATAGGTGCTGAAAGGCTGGTTCTTGGAGTCGAGCAGCGGAATATTGGCAAAACTCTTTCCATTATATAAAAGGAGAGAGTTGTTTGTACCCAACAGAATATGCCCCTGAATATCTTGTGTAATACAGTTGATGTAATTGCTGCTCAGTCCTCTGTGGTCTTCCTTGGTTTTTCTGATGGTCGTAAAGTTATAGCCATCATAGATATTCAAGCCGTTACGGGTGGCAATCCAAATGAAACCATTTGAATCCTGGAACACCTGAGTGGCAAAGTTGCTCGAAAGCTGGTTGTCTGAATTGAAAAGTTTTCCTCGCTGCGCCATCATGTTCTGCGCAGTGAGACAGAAGATAAACATCAGTAAAAGACCGATGTATCTCATTGTTCTGAGGTTTGATTTCATGGAAATCATCATGATTCTTGGTTTCATTGTCTTTTGGCTTTTTTATATTCGTTTGCAAAAGTACAAAATAAATGGGAGACTCATGCACGGAAATGTATGTTTTTTATAGGAAGATACTAAAAAGACGTTAAAATGTTACATAAAGTAAAGATGATGTTACATGTGGTACAAGAGAAAAACTATTGGTTACTTATCATAAAGTATATATGAAAGATTAGGAGTATCTTTGCATCGGTTTTTTAAGTTGTATATTTCAGAACATTTAGGTTAGTTAGGTTTATACATAATAGGTTTGTAGATAGGTTTAGAATTTCTAAAAGATTTTGATATTATGGTTTTTATATAGAATCATGATTAATTGGTTTTCGGGAATGGTGCGTAGTGATTACGCGCCATTCTATTTTAAAAGACCAGCATCCTTTTTTGTAAACTGGAACCTGGCAATCCTTCATAATATAATAAGGTGACTGACAATAAATGATAAATCTAAAAATAATTGTAACAATGAACAGAAAGAAATTGTTAATATCACTCGCTATGGCTATGCTGTCAATGGCGGGACTGGCTGCCGATAATCTGCCGGCACTCCGTGTGCAGGGTAAGAATCTGGTAGATGCCAATGGTAAAACTGTGGTTCTTCATGGTGTGATGGATACACCGAACCGTTACTTCAATGGGTGGAGATGGCAAAAGTGGAAGGCTGACTATTCTGAAGCCGACATCAAACCTTGCCTCAATTATTTCGAGAAGATCTTCACCGCCATTACCGATCATTCCCAGGGCGCTTACTGTGATGTGTTCCGTCTGCACATGGATCCATGTTGGACCAACGATCCGGCAATGAAAGCAGAAAACGAGGCAGATATCTCGGCATTCAAGATGGCGCGCTATCGTCTCTATCTCCAGAAACTCTACATTCCTCTCATCAAGGATGCTATAGCACATGGACTTTACGTCATCGTCCGTCCACCGGGAGTCTGTCCACAAGACATTAGTGTTGGAGATAAGTACAACCGCTATCTCAAGTCGGTATGGAAAGCATTTGCTGCCGATGAGTATATCCAGCAGAATTCGGGCATCATCTCCATCGAACTAGCCAACGAGCCGGTGAGGGTTCATATGGGTGATGGTTCTAATTCGGATAAAGCACTGCATGATTACTTCCAGCCGGTGGTTAACGAGATTCGTGCGCAGGGCTTCAAGGGCATCATCTGGGTGCCGGGCACCACTTGGCAGCAAAACTATCGTGACTATGTAAAGCATCCGATAGTAGACTCGCAAAACAATCTGGGTTATGCCGTTCACTGCTATCCAGGCTGGTATATGTCAGGCTCGGGCAACAATGACAATACCAACAAGGAGATATTCTACAATGCATTCCTGGATGCTGTGCCAGTGGCGAAGACCAATCCTATCATCGTGACCGAGATAGACTGGAGCCCATACAAGCCAGGCTCAGGCCACAAGGACGAGCAGGGCAACTGGGTGGAGAGCAACTATGGCACTTGGGGCACCGCTACCACATCAGGTTTTGGTGAAGGATGGAAGTATATCCACGACAAACTGGGCAATATCAGCATGACGCTTCAAGGCTCAGGACTCTACTTCGACATCGACACTTATCTCAAGGACAAGGTTGTGGAGCCTGCGTTCAAGGGAGTAGACGAGGCTTGCGGCGAAGCTTGCTTTAAATGGTACAAAGAATGGTATTTGAAACAAAATACAACAGGAATTAAACAATTAGAAACCCAGGCAGACGTGGTTTCCACCTTATATTATAATATAGAAGGAAAAGAAGTTGGAAAGCCAACTGCAGGTGTTTATATAATAAAACAACTGTTAAGTAATGGAAAAATACGTTCTCGCAAGGTTTTTCTAAAATGATAAACTTTCTGTTACACCACGCAAAGTGAGTTTCGAAAGAAATCCATACCTTTGCCGCCGTGAATAATCAATTTTAGTGCACGCCTAAATTTTTAAAGCATAAATCAAAAATGAATAGAACATGATTGAACAAGTGTTAACAATGAAACGGACAGCAGCCTTATGCTTGGTGGGAGCTTTCTGCAGCTTGAATGTTCAAGCCCAGAAAATCCAGGTCAAGGGTAATCTTGTTGACGGTACAGGTGAGCCTCTGATAGGTGCCACTGTAAAAGTGAAAGGTAATGCCAGCGTCGGTGCGGTCACCGACTTTGATGGTAATTTCAGCATCAGTGTTCCTTCTGAGAATTCTACCCTCGTATTTACATACGTAGGTATGAAGACCAAGGAAGTAAAGATTGGTAAGAAGAGAGAGTTCAAACTTACTCTTGAAGACGACAACGCCATCGGCGAAGTTGTTGTCGTTGGTTATGGTCAGCAGAAGAAGGCTTCTGTCGTAGGTTCCATCACCCAGACTACTGGTGAGGTTTTGGAGCGTGCAGCTGGTGTCAGCGACGTTGGTTCAGCCTTGACAGGTAACCTCCCAGGAGTTGTTACAATCCAAGGCAATGGTATGCCTGGTGAGGAGGAGCCTCAGATTATCATCCGTGGTTCTAGTTCATGGAACAATTCCGACCCTCTCGTTCTCGTTGATGGTATTGAACGTCCTCTGAGCAGCGTGGACATCTCTTCTGTGGAGAGCATCTCTGTACTGAAGGATGCTTCTGCTACTGCAGTCTATGGTGTGAAGGGAGCCAATGGTGTCATCTTGGTTACCACCAAGCGTGGTCAGGAAGGCAAGGCTAAGATTGACATTGGTTTCAATGCTACGTTGAAAGCTCCTTCTAAGTTGCCTAATAAGTACGATTCTTATGATGCGTTGATGCTTCGCAACCAAGTGGTAGAACGTGAACTGGGCATTTATCCTGAAGGTGTTTCATATCTTCGTCCTCAGTCTTTTATAGACAACTATCGAAACCAGACTACGCAGGAGCAGCGTGAACGTTATGCCAATGTGGATTGGCAGGATGCACTTTTCAAAAAGTCTGCTGTGTCCTATAATGCCAACGTGAACGTAAGTGGTGGTACAAAATTCGTTAAGTACTTCGCTTCTGCTGATTTCGTGCATGAGGGTGACCTCTTCCGTGAGTATGACAATGGTCGTAATTACAACTCTGGCTATGGATACAATCGTATCAATGTTCGTAGTAACTTGGACTTTGCCATCACAAGTAGCACTACTTTGAAGGTAAATGTGGCTGGTAGCAATGGCGTAAGAAAAGCTCCTTGGAGTAACATGAGCAATAGTGAGTGGCAGATTGGTCAGCAGTGGGCTGGTGCTTATAACATCGCCCCAGATGTGTTCTTGCCACAATATTCTGATGGCACATGGGGATTCTATCCATCTGCTTCCAATGTAAGTAACTCTGCACAGAATCTTGCTATCGGTGGTACAGCACAGGCTACAACCACTCGTATCAATACAGACTTTACTCTTGAGCAGAAATTGGATTTCATAACCAAAGGCTTAAATTTCCGTGGTACTATCTCTTGGGATAATGTTTTTGTTGAGACAGGACGAGGTATCAATGACTTGAATAATGAAGCCCAGACTAAGTATATTGATCCTGAAACAGGTCAGGTTACTTATGGTAAAGAACTTGAGGGACAGAATAAGTTTGATTGGCAGCAAGGTGTGAACTGGTCAACGGAAGGTGGTTCTGTAGATAATAACCAGACTGTTCGCAACCTCTACTATCAGTTGCAGCTCAACTGGGCTCGCAAGTTTGGACAGCATGATGTATCAGCCATGGGCTTGTTCTCACGTCAGGAGAATGCACGTGGTAGTGTGATGCCAACTTACCGTGAGGACTGGGCGTTCCGTGCTACCTATAGCTATGCAGGTCGTTACAACATCGAGTATAATGGTGCCTATAACGGATCAGAAAAGTTCAGCAAGGACAATCGTTTTGCCTTCTTCAATTCAGGTGCTATCGGATGGACCGTTACTGAGGAAAACTTCATGAAGTCTCTGCGTGACAATCACATCATCGATATGTTGAAGTTCCGTGCTTCCTATGGTGAGATTGGTGATGACAACATAGGTGACCCATTTGATTCTAGTCGTCGCTGGTTGTATATGAGTCAGTGGGCGTATGGCGGCAAGACTACGATGGATCTCGACCATACAGAGAGCATCTATACATGGTATCGACAGAACACTCTTGGAAATGATAATGTGAAATGGGAAACAGTTAAGAAAACCAACTTCGGTATTGATTATGGTTTCTTGGGAGGCTTGATTACCGGTTCTTTGGATTTCTTCTGTGATCGTCGTAATGACATCTTGATTTTCGGCGCCAACCGTTCTGTTCCTTCTTATTTCGGAACGACAGCGCCTACTATTAATAAAGGTAAGGTTCGTACCAGTGGTTACGAGTGGGAATTGAAACTTAATAAGGTGTTTGCTAATGGCTTGCGACTCTGGGGTAATTTCAATATGACCCATGCCAAGAATAAGGTGATTTTGAAGGATGATGCCATCCTTACTCCAAATTATCAAAAGGAGGCAGGATTTGCCATGAATCAGTATCACTCTTATATAGATAAGGGCTTTATCAATAATATTGATGATTTGATAGGTTCTCCGGCGCACGACTCCAATGACAATCATCGTTTGGTTGGTGACTATTACATTGTTGATTTCAATGGTGATGGTGTTGTTGATAGCAAGGACTCGGCTCCTGTAGGTTATAGCAGTAATCCGCAGAACACCTATAATGCTACTATTGGTTTCGAATGGAAAGGGTTCTCAGCTTTCGCTCAGTTCTATGGAGTAACTAATGTGACCCGTGACGTTTCATTGACAAGCTTTGGTAATATGCTTGATAATGTTTATGATACTGGTACTTGGTGGAATAAGAATCAAAGCAATGCAGAATGTATCCTTCCTCGTTGGGGTGCCACTGCTTCAAGTTACACCTATGGTACACAGTTTATGTATGATGGTTCTTACATTCGTTTGAAGAATGTCGAGATTGCTTATACCTGGACCAAGGGTTGGATTAAGGCATTAGGCGTAAACTACCTCAAGGTTTACTTGAATGGTAATAACCTCTGGCTCTGGACTCGTATGCCTGATGACCGTGAGGCAAATCTCGGTGGTGGTGGCTGGTTGGGAGCATACCCTACGGTTCGCCGCTTCAACTTAGGTGTTAAATTCTCTTTGTAATTATTTAAAAAATATTCAGATGAAAAATAAGATAAAGACATTATTGTTGTCGGGATGCGTCTCGCTGGCTCTCGGTACTTCGCTGAGCTCTTGTCAAGACTACTTGGACAAGGAGCCAGACTCAACAGTTTCTGCAGACGATGCCTTTGCCAATTTCCGTAATTTCCAAGGTTTCGTTGAGGAAATATACAACTGTATCCCTGATAAAGAGAAATGTAACTATTGTCCTTCATGGAACTGGGGTGATGATGAAATCTTCAATCCTGAGGCTGATAATAGAATGACCCATCAGGTTGATTTAGGTAACTTCCGTGCATGGGAAACTACTGGTAACTGGTTAAAGCGTGATGGTGCTTCTACTTCCACTAATAAGTTCGACCACGGTATTTGGAACCATGCGTGGTATTGCATAAGAAAATGTAATCTCGGTTTACAGAATATCGACAAGTTTGTGACTGGAAGTGCTGAAGAGAAAAAACTGATAGAGGGTCAGCTCTATTTCTTCCGTGCATGGTGGCATGAGGAAATGATGCAGTATTTTGGTGGTATGCCTTATGTGGATACTTATCTCGATGCCAATGCCGAGCTGAATTTGCCACGCCTTTCTTATCAGGAATGCGCTGATAAAGCGGCAGCAGATTTCCGCAAGGCTGCCGATTTGTTGCCTATTAATTGGGATAAGACTTCTGCAGGTGCTGCCACACAAGGTAAGAATGATCTTCGCATCAATAAGATCATGGCTCTTGGTTATCTTGGTAAAACCTATCTTTGGGCTGCTAGTCCTTTGATGAAGAATGGTGCGCAGACTGGTGCCAGCAAGAATGGCAAGACTTATGATTATGATCAGGAATATGCTAAGAAGGCAGCTGAGGCTTTTGGTGAACTGCTCTCTCTTGTAGAAGCTGGTCAGACACAATATGCATTGGCAGAGTTTAAGTACAAAGACATCTACAATCATGAGAAATCTGATGATGCCAATAGCTGTTTTTCTGATATATTCTATACCAAGAAGCAGAACTGGAAAATGCCTGGAACGGTTGAAGCTATCTTCCGTGGTCCATCTGCTGATTTTAATGGCTCTAACTGGAACACCTCTAAGGTCTTTGGCCCTAAGGTACAGAAAGTAGTTGCTCATGATAATGTCATTCACCAACCTACTGCCAACCTTGTAGAGGCTTATGGAATGGCTAACGGAGAACCAATCTATTTGGTTGAGAATGGTCAGTATGTACTTAATCCAAAGTCTGGTTTCGACCCTAAGCATCCTTTCAAAAATCGTGATCCACGTTTCTACCACGATATCGTCTTCGATGGTTTTAAGTATTTGAACGGATCACCTGGTCAGTATGCAGATTTACAGTATTGCCAATTATATACGGGTGGTAATATGCGCCCTATAGAAAATGCAAGCCGTACGGGTTATTTCATTCAGAAGTTGGTGCCTCATACTTGTAATGAAGTGGATAAAGATTACGACTGGGGTGCAGCTTTCCACTGCTATTTGCCATATATGCGTCTTGCAGACATATACTTGATGTATGCAGAGGCTTGTGCTGCATTCGGTGGTGCTACTGGCAAGTCTTCAAACTTTGGTAAGACCGCAGAAGATGCAATTAATACACTTCGCGACCGTTGTGGTGCTGGTCATGTTGCTGCAGAATTTGTTGCAGACAGCCATAAGTTCATGGACGAGGTCCGTCGTGAGCGTGAGGTAGAACTTTCTTTCGAAGGATTCCGTTTTTGTGACTTGCAGCGTTGGTTGCTTCTGACAGAGGCACCATATAATCAAAAATTCTCACAGGAGTTTGACCGTGTGGAAAATGCAGACTTCTATAAGGAGAATGATCCTAAGGACGCTGAGGTTACCAATTATCGCAGAGAGTTGATATTGACTCGTAATTTCAATGCCAAGCACTATTGGTTCCCATTGCCAATCAAGGAGACTCAGCTCTATCCAGAGTTTAGTCAAAATCCTGGCTGGTAAGGTTTAAAATTATAAATTAGTAATACTAAATGAATAATGATAGTATGAATTCAAGATTCAAATCATATAATTATAAGCTTTTTGTAGCAAGTCTCGTGGCTTTGGCTCCTCTTGGTGCCAATGCCAAGACTGCACAGACAAGCGAATCCGACACAGCCAGTGCCGACAAGGAGATGGTTCAGGTGGCTTACCGAAAGGTAGCCAAGGATGACATCTTGGGCGGTGTGTCTGTAGTCGATGTAGAGAACTTGATGAAGAAGAACTACCATACTTATAGCCTCGACAATATGCAAGGTTATGTAGGTGGTTGGAATGGCAATTCTCTCTGGGGTATGGATGCCGACAACGCTGGTTATCTCGTCTTGGTAGATGGTGTGCCTCGTGAAGCTAACAACGTTCAACCAAGTGAGATTGCACAGATTTCTTTCCTCAAGGGTGCGCAGGCTGTGGTGCTCTATGGTAGCAAGGCTGCCAAGGGTGCTGTAGTCATAACCACCAAGCGTGGTCATAATGACGGCTTGAAGGTCGAGGTGCAGGCTAATGCAGGTTTGAATGTAGCAAAGTCTTATCCTGAGTATCTTAGCAGTGCAGAGTATATGACTCTCTATAACGAGGCTCGTCGTAATGATGAACTGTCTGAACTTTATTCTGCTGAGGACATCTATAATCATGGAGCAGGTTTGAACCCTTATCGTTATCCTAATCTCGATTTCTATTCTTCTGATTATCTCAGAAAGATGAACAGCCGTTATGAGGCTACTGCAGAAATCAGCGGTGGTGGTAAGCGAGCTCATTTCTATAGCAATATCAACTATTATCGCCAGGGCGATTATTTCAAGTTTGGTGAGGCTAAGAATAATAATACCCAGCGCTTCAGCGTTCGTGGTAATGTGGATATAGACATTACTGATGAAATTAAGGCTTGGGTCAACTCCAGTGCAACCTTCTATGATTCTCATTCTGCAAAGGGTAATTACTGGGAGGCTGCTTCTACTTGGCGTCCTAATTTCCCACAGAATGCAGCTCCTCTTATCTCCACAGATATGATAGCCCCTAATGCTAAGGCTGCTTGGGATTTGATGAGCGTTGCGAAGTTGGTTGATGGCAAATACTTCCTTGCTGGTACTCAGGCAAACTCCTCTAATGTTTTTGCTGATATCTATTCTGCAGGAAGTAGTAAATTTACTAGTCGTCAATTCCAGTTTGATACGGGTGTCAATATCAACTTGCACAAGGTGTTGAAGGGCTTGTCTTTCGAGACTCATTTCGCAGTTGACTATGCTACCTCTTATAATACTTCTTTCGATAATAGCTATGCTGTTTATATCCCAACATGGGCTAACGTCGATGGCAAGGATATGATTGTCGCATTGAAGAAGGAAGGTGAGGATAAAAAGTCTGGCAACCAGAACATCAGTGGAAGTACAGATAATCAGACCATGTTTTTCTCTGGTCAGTTAAACTACAACAATACTTTCAACAAGGTTCACAATCTGTCGGCAATGTTGATAGCTTCTGGCTTCCAGCAGTCGAAGTCTGGACAGTATCATAAGAACTCTAGTGCCAATCTTGCATTCGATGCTTCTTACAATTATGCCCAGAAGTATTACGCAGATTTTGGATTAGCTGCTATCCACTCTGCCCAGTTGGCTCCAGGTCATCGTGAGGCTCTCTCACCATCACTTTCTTTGGGTTGGAGACTCAAGAATGAGTCTTTCTTGAAGAATTCCAAGGTGGTAGATGACATGATGATTAGTGTATCAGGTAGTATTATCAATGAGGATATTGATATAGCAAATGGTGACAATCGCTACTATCTCTATCAGAGTATTTGGACTTCTGATTACGGCTATGGATGGTATGATGGATCTAGCGATAAATACACCTATTCAAAAAGAGGTGAGAACAAAGACCTTGATTTTATCAAGCGCAAAGAGTTGTCTCTGAATTTCAAGACATCCTTGTGGCAGAAATTGGTGACATTGGATGCAAGTTTCTTCATCAATTCGATGGAGGGTTATCTTATCTCTTCGCCAACATTCTATCCATCTCATTTGAATACTGGTTATCCAGCAGCTTCGTTTATGCCTGTACTTAATTACAACAATAATCGAAGAGTTGGATTTGATTTCGCAGCCAACTTCAATAAGAAGGTAGGTGATGTGGATCTCTCACTTGGTGTGACAGGTACTTACTATACAACCAAGGCTACCAAACGAGATGAGAACAACGTAGAGCAGTATCAGAACAGACAAGGAAAGGCACTTGATGGCATTTGGGGCTACAAGAGCGCAGGTCTCTTCCAAAGCGAGGAGGAAATCAAAACTTCTCCAGACCAAAGCTATTTTGGTGGAACAGTTAAACCTGGTGACATCAAGTATGTGGATGTAAATGGTGATAATAAAATTGACCAATACGACCAAGTCTTCTTGGGTAAGGGTGGTTGGTACGGAGCACCATTCACGCTTGGTGTCAATCTTACAGCTAAGTGGAAGAACTTTACCTTCTTCGCTCTTGGTACCGGTAACTTCGGTGCTTGGGGAGTCAAGAATAATTCTTATTGGTGGGTAAAGGGCGATAGCAAATATTCTGCTGTAGTTCGTAACCGATGGACAGAGGAAACCAAAGAGACTGCAACCTATCCTCGTTTGACATCTCTTGATGGTAACAACAACTTCCAGACATCAGACTTCTGGATGTACAAGACAGATGCATTCCGCTTGGCTAAGGTCCAGATAACTTACGACTTGCCTAGTACTTTGTTCCAAAAGACATGGCTTAAGGGGTTGTCGGCATACGTAAGCGGAGCTAACTTGCTTACCATTTCAGGAGAGCGCGAAGTCTTAGAGATGAACGTTGGGTCTGCGCCTCAGACACGCTATTATAATATAGGTGTAAAGGCAACATTCTAATCATTTTAAAATGTAGAAAGAAATGAAAGTAAAAAATATATTTATATTAGCAGCAATGTCGCTTACCTTGGTTTCTTGCTCAGATCTCTTCGAGCCTGCAGAGGAAAACAACCGTGGCTTGGATGAGATTTACAATGAGCCAACATACGCTCAGGGACTATTGGGATATGGTTATGCGATGCTTCCTTACAATACCAAGAGTGTTACTGATATTGCTACAGATGACGCTGTAAGCAATGACTTGACAAATAGCTTTCTCAAGATGGCTACAGGTTCTTGGACTGCTAATAGCGATCCTATGTCTAAATGGACAAATGGTCGTGCTAGTATCCAATATCTCAATATCTTCCTTCAGGAGGTAGATAAGGTAAACTGGGCAAAGGACGAGAATGCCCGTAAGATGTATTGTGATAGCCGTAAAGGTGAAGCTTATGCTTTGAGAGCTCTCAACTTGTATTATCTTTTGATGAATCATGGTGGATGGACAGCCGATGGCAAACTGCTTGGCGTTCCTAATTTGACAGAACCAGAGACTTCTACTGATGATTTCAACAAGCCACGTAATACATTCCAAGAGTGCTTGGATCAAATCTATAGCGATTTGGACGAGGCTGCCAAGCTTCTCCCTCTTGATTACAATGATTTGACTAATGATAACGATGTTCCTGCCAAGTATAAGGAAATCGGAGTAAAGACCGCAGGAGACTACAACCGTGTGTTTGGTTCCATTATGCGTGGTCGTATCAGCGGTCGTATCGCTGAGGCTATTCGCTCACAGGTATCTTTGCTTGCAGCTAGTCCTGCTTTCTCTGAAGGTACAAACGTGGATTATGCTAAGGCTGCTGACGATGCAGCTACCGTTCTTGATCGTATCAATGGTGTGAATGGTTTGTCGGCTACAGGTAATAATTGGTTTATGCAAACCAGGGAAATCGATGCGCTTGGCTCAGGTGCTTGTCCTGCTGAAATTCTTTGGCGTGGCAGTCGTACCAATGGTGCTGATGACTGGGATCTTGGTCTGAACCAAGAGTCTGATAATTTCCCTCCGTCTCTTTATGGTAAGGGTAGAATCAACCCAACTCAGAATCTGGTCGATGCATTCCCTGCTATAAATGGTTATCCTATCACCGATGATCGTTCAGAGTATGATAAGTCGAATCCTTACAGCAATCGAGATCCTCGTCTTGACCTTTATATCATTCATGATGGTAGTACTTATAAGGGAAAGACCATTCATACAGACATTACGACGGCTAATAACAATGATGGTTTGAATAAGATTTCCAATTCTACTCGTACAGGCTATTACATGAAAAAGCTGTTGCGTGAGGATTGTAATCCTGACCCTAATGCAAAGAATGCTCAGTATCATTATCCTGTGTATATTCGCTATACTGAGATATTCCTCGATTACGCTGAGGCTGCCAACGAGGCTTGGGGACCAAAGGGTAAGGGAACTCACAACTACTCAGCTTACGATGTAATCAAGGCAATCCGTGAGCGTGCCGGAATTGGCGAGTTTGGCGAGGATCCATACTTGGATGAGTGCGCTGGTAGCAAAGAGAAAATGCGTGAGTTGATTCGAAACGAGCGTCGTTTGGAACTTTGTTTTGAAAATAAGCGCTTTAGTGACCTTCGCCGTTGGAAAGCTCCTCTAAATGAGGCTGCGCGTGGTGTAGAAATCACTTCAGAGGCTGGTGTTCCATCATACAAAGAAATGAAGGTTGAGGATCGCAGCTATAAAGATTACATGTATTACGGTCCTATACCACAGAGCGAAATATTGAAGTGGAGCAACTTGCAGCAGAATAAGGGCTGGGAAGTAAAAAATAACGACTAATATTTAAAATGATGAAAACAATGAAGATAAGCAAATATTTGTCCATGGCTGCATTGGGAATCTTGGCTTTAGGCTTTAACTCTTGTGAGAATGGCAACCAAGAATTTCCTGATTATGAGGGCGGTACTACTGTATATTATCCTTATCAGTATATCGAACGTTCTGTAGTTTTAGGCAATGATGAGAATCGCGATAATACGGATGATAACAATCATGTATTGTATATCGTATCTACAATGGGTGGAGCATATAATGGAAAAAACATCACATTGAATGTAGATGTTGATAATTCATTGTGTGACAATCTGTATTTTGAGGATGGAGTCACTCCTGTAAAGCCAATGCCTAGCAATTATTATACAATTCCTACCAAGACGGTTGCGTATAATGGGAAATTGCAGGGACGTCTTCAGGTTAAGTTGGAGGATGCTTTTTTTGCTGACCCAGATTGTGCAAAGAATACATATGTAATCCCAGTTCGCATCAAGGAAATGGTGGGAGCCGATTCTATTCTTTCGGGTTCTCCTGCCGTTGCAGGTACAACTCCTGTTCGTACTGATGCTTCATCTTGGTCTGTTGTTCCTAAGGATTATATCCTTTATTGCGTTAGGTTTATGAATCCATGGGATGGCTATTATTTCCGTAGAGGAACTGACAAGATTACAGAGAATGGACAAACTAAAGAGGTAAAGCGTGAAGGTGCAACTCTTGAAAAGGATGAAGTGAGTCGAATTACAACCAAGAGTTTGAAGGAATGTAATTTCGTAGTCTCTGTAAATAAAGCTGACGGCTCAAAGGTCACTTGCAACTTGAAACTTACGTTCGATGATAATGGTAATTGTACCGTTTCTTCTGATACAGAGGGCATGACTGCTTCTGGTACAGGTAAGTTTGTAGAAAAGGGAGCAAAGTTGGCTTGGGGTAACAAGGATCGTGACATCCTGACTCTCAATTACAAGGTTGATTTCGGTTCAGGCATTGTTTTGGAAACATCCGATCAGTTTGTTGCCCAGACTCGTGGTAACACCAATGGTGTTGTTCAATTCAGTCCTCAGTATATCAGGAAGTAATATTCTTGATAGATAAGTGTCATTCTAATAATTTGATTATTATGAAATTGAAAAATATTAATTTAGGTTTAGGCTTGATGGCTCTCTTGGCTTTGTCTTCTTGTGCTGATGACAAGTTCTCGGAGTACAGAACTGATATGACCAAGAATTTGAAGGAATATCAGTATCTGAATAACTACGAGCCTTTGAAGAAATACGTGGAAGATATGAAAGCTGCCGGCAAGTGCAATCCCGACTTTAAGTTGGGCATTGCGCTTGAAGCAGCCGAATTCAACAAGCAGGCACTTGTATATTGCCTTGCTGGTAGCAATTTCAATGAAATGACTGCTGGTAATGCCATGAAAATGGCTTCTTGTGTGAAAGATGATGGCAGTATGGATTTTTCGTTAGTCAAGGAGTTCGTCAAGAATGCGAAAGATGCAGATATGACGATTTATGGTCATACGCTGGCTTGGCATGCTCAGGCAGCCAATAAGTACCTCAAAAATCTTATCAAGGATAAGGAGTTGCCACCTGATCCAAATGGTGGAAACAAGTACTTGGAGATTGCTTGTGGCGAAGCTGGTGCCAATAAATGGGATAAACAGATTAGTTATGTGTTGCCTAAGGCATTGGTTAAGGGACAAAGTTACGTGATGACCGTTAAGGTAAAGGCTTCGGATGGTGGAACTTTTGCTGCTTGGCCTATTTGGGAAGCAAGTGATAATAAAAACCAATGGGGTGGTAGTAATGATGTTCAGTATATGGAAGATTATGACATCACTAACGATTATTCTACTTTGAAGTGGGAGTTTACAGCCAATTTCCCTATTGATAAGCTTCAGTTTGTGTTCGGTAACGTAGGAGGAACCATTTCTTGCGATGACTTTAAGTTGACGAAAGCTGGTTCTGATGAGAATCTTATTGAAAATGGAGACTTTGCAAAAGAGTCGGCTAGTGGTTGGGCACCGATTGGCTGTACCATCAAGGTGGCTTCTGCAGCCGCAGCTGTCGAGGTAGAACAACTAGTTCATGAGCAAACCTATACTGATGGACCTTTCCCATTCTATGCTATGGGCTGCGAACCACCTGTTGTGAATGGGGCTATCCATTTTGTTCCAACAGGAGATTGGTCTCAGTTCTTTGTTATGCCAAGTAGCAACAATACGCTTTCTGAGGAGGGTAATTATGTGGTTTATCTTGACTTGTCTGCTTCAAAGGATGCTAGTGGAGTAGAATTGACTATGCAGAATGGTTGGGATGCAAATAGTAACCAGCAAATTACTGTAAAAGTACCTGTTTCTGCTGGTCGTCATACCGTAAAACTTCCGATGCCTAATATTGCTGGAGGTAATTATGATATTATCTTGAAACCACAGACAGCAGATGCTACTTTGGATGTACATTCTGTTAAGGTTTATCAGGTCAAGAATCTCAACTCCATTCCTCTCACCGATGAAGAGAAGAAAAATGTTCTTACCACTGCCATGGGAACTTGGATTGATGGTATGATGGAGGCTACTGATGGTTATGTTACATCTTGGGATGTTGTGAACGAGGCCCTTTCTGGTGCCGATAAAGATGGTGATGGCAAGTTTGACTTGCAGTCTGCTAAACGAGGCAACGTTTCAGCTGACGATGCAAAGAACAATTTCTACTGGCAGGATTATCTCGGCGACATCGACTATGTTCGCACAGCCGTGGCTGATGCTCGCAAGAGTTTTGCCGCCCATAATGGTGACCCTGAGAAATTGAAACTCTTCATCAATGATTATAACTTGGAGAGCGATTGGGACGACAATGGCAAGTTGAGGAGTTTGATTCAGTGGATCAAGGATTGGGAGGCTGATGGCGTGACCAAGATTGATGGTATCGCATCTCAGATGCATATCTCTTGCTATGCTGATCCTGTCAAACAGGAAAGTGTGAAAAAACATATCGTCAAGATGTTGGAGTTGATGAAGAAAAGTGAAAAGCTTTGCAAGATTTCTGAACTTGATATGGGTTATGTCGATGCCGCTGGCAATTCTGTAACTTATGATCAGATGACCGAGGAACAACACAAGGAAATGCGTGACCTCTACACCTTCGTTCTCCAGAAGTACTTCGAGATTATCCCTGCTGCTCAGCAGTATGGCATCACTCAGTGGTGTGCTACAGATTCTCCTAAGGATTCAGGTTGGCGCAAGGGTGAGCCTACTGGTCTCTGGGATCTCAACTATCTTCGCAAGCATACCTATGCAGGTTTCGCTGTAGGTCTTGGTGCTCCAGAATATTGGAAGGAAGCCAAGTAATATTTGTGGTGTGAGCCTATCCTATGGCTCACGCCATCTAATATAAAGAAACATTAGTTTAGGTTTTATCATACAAAGATTAACCGAAAAAAGATGTTAGTCGTTAAGGTTGGCTGTGTTGTGATGACACGGTCAACCTTTTTGCTTTGTAACATTTGTCTTGCAATATGTTAAATGTGAGTCAGTAAATAAAAAATAATTCTGATTTTTGAGGTTGTATCACTTCTTTTTTGTATCTTTGCGCTTAAATATCACTATAATGATATATAATGGCTATTTTATGGCTTAATGTTTACTTAAATGATAGTTAAGTATATGAAAGATTTGTATGAATATTCTACTCCGGAACTGGTGAGATTGTTGGGAAATCGCTTTAGGGAATACAGAATGCGATGCAATTTGACACAGAAGGAAGTGGCTGAACTGACAGGCATTGGTATGACTACTATCCACAAGTTTGAGAATGGATGTGCTAGAAACATTTCGCTTTCTACATTGATTCTCTTGCTCAAGGTGGTGGGACAGATCAATGCGCTTGATAACTTAATGCCCGAATTGCCACCATCCCCTTACTTGATGACCAAGGGAGATAAAAAGGTACAAAGAATTAGACACTGATAATAGCGAATGATTTATGGTTAAGACTTTAAAAGTAATCTTGTGGGATGAGGAAGTTGGTAGGTTGTCGTGGGACGACAAAAGGCAAATGTCCTACTTCACTTATAATCCAACTTTTGTGCATAGGGGTATTGATATATCTCCTCTATGGGCATCCATACGCAACAATAGAGGACTTATGCCTATTTGGGGAGAGGAACAGAGAATTTATCAAAAACTTCCTGCTTTCCTGGCTGACTCATTGCCTGATTCTTGGGGCAATCAGTTGTTTGATCTTTGGAGACAGCAGAATCATCTCTCCAATACGGAAATTTCTCCTCTTGATAAGTTGTCATTTATCGGTAGAAGAGGAATGGGTGCTTTGGAGTTTGTCCCAGAGTATGAGAGGAGTAAGAAATCAGAGAGGATTGATGTCAATTCCTTGGTTGCACTTGCTGAACGCATATTTACTGAACGAGAGGAGGCTCTGATTTTACCAGAGGAATCTCTTACCATGCAGTCGCTCTTGACTGTGGGAACTTCTGCTGGTGGCAGGCAGCCTAAGGCTATTATTGCTATCAATTCGGCTGATGGTGAGATAAGAAGTGGACAAATCTCGGATCTTGATGGATATGATTACTACTTGTTGAAGTTTGGAAATGCTGATTTCAACTCTGCCGAACTAGAAATGACATACTACGAGCTTGCCGTCAAGGCTGGCATCAATATGATGCATTCTGAACTCTTGACGGTTGATGGCAGCAAGCACTTCATGACGCAGAGATTTGATAGAAAAGATGGGAAGAAGCTTCATACTCAAACTTTGGCGGCTATGTATCCTGAGGCAAATAGTTATGAGCAACTTATTTCTGTTTGCAGGTCGCTCCATTTGCCTGAGGCTGATTGTGAAGAGGTTTATAGAAGAATGATATTCAACGTGCTGGCAAACAATACTGATGATCACAACAAAAACTTCTCCTTCATGATGGATAGGATGGGTAATTGGCGGTTATCACCTGCTTATGATCTTACCTATATCCTCAATATGGGTGGAGTGCAGCCCAATCAAGACCACTGTATGTTTATCAGGTCCAAACTGCGTAATATTTCAAAAGAGGATGTCTTGCAATTTGCATTCGATAATGGTATTCGAAAGCCAGAAAGCCTGATTAATGATGTAAAGAATGCTTTGTTGCAATTTAGAACTGTGGCTGTAAAATATGCAGTGGATGAAAAATGGATAGGCAGAGTGGAGTCTACCATCCTTTCTCATCTGAAAGAATGGGGTGAGTATGAAGATGATAAACCGACGTTATCTGTAGAGATTAATGGTCATCAAGTGAGCGATGTACATATAGAGCAAGCCTACAAGGGCAACTTTCATTTGTGTGCAAAGATTGATGGCAGGGAAAAGAAGTTTGTGATAAGCAAAAACAAGAATGAGTTTTCCCTTATAGAGAGTATCGGAATCGCTAATCTTTCAGAGAAACAACTGTTGACTATGGTTGAAAAATTCCTATGTAAGTAAAGAAATAAAAATGGCACGAAAACGCATTTTTTCTCACTTTTTTTTCGAGAAAAAGTGCGTTTTCGTGCCAAAATCTTTCACATAGGCTCTGGCTGCATAGAGGGAATATTCCATAAATTATGTAAACGCTGCTCAAACGTAATGATGTTGATAAATCTGTATATTTTTCCTCTGTTTTGACCAAACATTTGGGGAATCTGGAACATTTTGGGCAAAAACATTTGGGGAATCTGGAATATTCGTTTATTTGACTTTTCCTGATTTCCTCTTCAAATAGGTTTGATGGTGTATCATTTTCGTTATAATGTTGGCTATCAAACCTATTTGGTGCTTCTCACAAAGTCTTTGTTACACCACGCAAAGTCTTTTTCAGCCTTTTCTGTTACTTTTGCGTGCGGAAATGAGAAGCATTTCTCGTTCCACGAATGAACAATTAATATCAATAAACTTAAAATTAAAAGCGTATGAAAAAGTTATTTACTTTGATTGTAGCAGCTTTCATGGCTGTAAGTGTGAATGCTCAGACAGAGACTCCTCTTGTTTTGGGTGGTGGTTGGAATGCAGGTTTTGCCTACGATGCTGATGTTTATGACTTCACTATCTCCAAGCAGTATGGTGCAGCAGAGTTTGCCTGCAACGTCAACTCTGCAGATTATCCTAAGTATATCCTCGAGTTCGAAGAGCCGCTTCCTGCCAACTGCCAGGTGAACTATACCTGGAAGGCTTCTGCTGATGCTGAAGGTGAGGCAACTCCTGCCTACGGAAGAGCTGTGGGTGATGGAGCAACCAAGAAGTTTGAACTTGCTTTCGATGCAGAGCATCCTTACATCGTAGGTGTAAGCGTGCAGCATACCGATGCTGAGGAGGTGAACCTGAAGGTGAAGAAGCTGACTCTGGTGGGTGCCGACGGTTCTGAAAAGCAGGTTAATGCCAGCTTCACAGGTTGGGCTGGTACTGATAACACCGTATCTTATAAGGGTGTAGTTTCTTTCAATCATCTGTGGCAGCAGCTTGCTATCAATGGTTTGGCTGGCAAGAATAATGTTACAGTCAAGGTGAAACTGGCTGAGCCAACCCCAAATGTTCAGATGTGTGTAGATTACGATGGTAGTAGTTCTGAGTGGCCTTCATTCAACGGCAGCGATGAGATTATTTTCACCACCAAGGAAGGTGTAGCCATCAAGACCGTGGGTATTCAGTATACCGACTCAGAAAATAAACCTGCAAAGGTTTCTGTGCTCGGTGCCTGGTTGGTTAGTACAGCTACCGGCATTTCTAAGGTAGAGAATCTGAAGGCTGCTCAGGATGGCAAGTGCTTCAACCTCGCTGGCCAGCAGGTAGCCAAGGGTTATAAGGGTATCGTGATCAAGAATGGTAAAAAGATGGTTATCAAGTAACAGATGAGACGTTTTACAATGCTCGCATCTCTCCTCATGGTTCTGTGCCTCCAGATGGCGGCACAGACCTGGGAAGAGGTAAAAGTGGGGACTTCTACTCGCAAGACCCTCACTTATGTACCAAAGAATGTAGAGAAATCACCAGCCTTGGTAATCTCTCTTCATGGTATGAATCAAGACCCAGAGTATCAGCAGAAGCAGACGCAATGGAGTGCGCTGGCTGATACCGAAGGTTTTATCGTTACCTATCCGCTGGGTAATAACAGAATGTGGGATACCAGCGGTACTGGTGATGTCAAGTTTGTGGAGGCTATCATGAAGGATATGGAGCTGAAGCATAATGTGGATAAGAACCGCATCTATCTCTCGGGCTTCTCCATGGGTAGCTGGCTGGGTTACCACTGTCTGGAAACTCTTGGCGATAAGATTGCTGCTTTCGGACCAGTAAGTGGTGTGGATATCGGCAAGCAGCCTAAGGCAAACCGCAAGGTGTCTATCATGCACATCCATGGTACGGGTGACGACGTGTTTAAATATACGGGCGACCCTTCTCACATGGCTGGCGGCTATCCTAGCATTGAGGAATATGTAAAGAAGTGGGCTGCCTACGAAGGTTGCGATGCAAGCAATCCGCAGGTAATCAGTCCTTATCCTGCCGGCAGCACAGGTCCCACAGCTACACGTACAATATATAATAATGTGAACGATGGAGTAGAGGTAAACTTGATTGCCATCGACGGCAAGGGCCACTGGCATTCCAACGAGGCTAACGGTGTGAACTCTACCAAGGAACTCTGGACCTTCTTCAAGCGCCATCAGTTGAATCAGGCTTCCGCTCCCGACCCAAACTTTCAGATTTATCTCTGCTTCGGACAGTCGAACATGGAGGGTAATGCCAACATCGAAGCCCAGGATAAGACTGGAGTGAACCCGAGATTCATGGCTATGTACACCCTGGATAATGCGCAGGCAGGCTGGATCATGGGACTCTGGCATACAGCCGTTCCGCCTCAGGCTCGTCCTTATACCCGTCTGTCGGTAGTGGATTACTTTGGCAGAAAGATGGTGGATAATCTGCCAGAGGATGTCAAGGTGGGTACGATAACCGTAGCTGTAGGCGGTGCTAGCATCGACCTCTTCGATAAGGATAAGTATCAGGCTTATCTCAATGATGCCAATACTGCCGACTGGTTGCGCAACTATGCCAAGGAATATGGTGGCAATCCATACGGCCGCCTCATCGAACTGGCTAAGATAGCGCAGAAGAAGGGTATCATCAAGGGTATCCTCCTGCACCAGGGAGAGACCAACAATTGCGATCCTACCTGGCCTTCTAAGGTAAAGAAAATCTACAACGATATGCTTGCCGATTTGGGACTTGATGCCAAGGATGTACCGTTGCTTGTGGGGGAATTGGGACAGAAAGACCAGAACGCTGCCTGCTGGGGACATAATGCCATTATCGACAATATCGCCGCTACGATTCCTACAGCCCATGTTGTTTCTTCCAAGGATTGTCCTCTGCAGAGCGACCGACTCCATTTCACGGCAGAAGGCTATCGCATGTTTGGCAAGCGATATGCCGACGTGATGCTGGAGCAGCTAGGTGTTATCCCTGTGGAGAATCGCAACTACTTTATCCGCTATGAGTCTCATGCCGGTGCCAACCTTTGGGATCAGCAGGCCATCTATACCTTGCCTAAGGCTTTGGAGAAGGATGCGGCTTATACGTTGACCATGAAGGTGAGAACTTCAGCAGATTGCGCTGACCTGGGATTCTGGCCTATCTGGAATGCCAGCACCAATAAGAATCAGTGGGGAGGCAGTGCTGATGTGCAGTATCTGGCAGCCTATCCTGTTGAGGCTGGTGAGTGGAAGACCTTGACTTGGAAGTTTACAGCCCAGTTCCCATTGGATGCCTTCCAGTTTGTATTCGGTGGATATACGGGTAATCTCGATATTGATGACCTGGTACTGGTGAAGGAAGGAACATCAGAAAACCTCATTGCCAACGCCGATTTCTCTGCAAAGCATATTCAGGGTTGGAGCACCAACTGGCAGGGACCAAGCTTTTATCTTGCCAACGATGCCTATATAGCTTCTGGCATTGAAAAGCCAGCTGTAGCTTCCGCAAAGAAATCTGCGGATAAGGCATACTACACTCTTCAAGGTGTGAAGGTTATTCGTCCTACCAAGGGTATCTATATCCATGGTGGTAAGAAAATCGTGATTAAATAATAAACAAATGGTATAATAAATCCCAGAATTGCTCTTCCAAGCGGTTCTGGGATTTATTGTATCTGATAGTTTGTTTACTACTTAATTTGTTTACCATTTAAAGAGGTGAGGAACAAATTCCTTGAAGCAGCGGCGCCAGG
>ERZ791800.379-NODE-379-length-41456-cov-9.195309_pt1 | contig 41456 bp, 37 predicted proteins | sample MGYA00510310_ERZ791800 | MGnify/ENA primary metagenome ERZ791800 (study PRJEB30046, sample SAMN00791954) | human gut metagenome | study: EMG produced TPA metagenomics assembly of the A metagenome-wide association study of gut microbiota in type 2... | reverse complement strand
GGGAGGGAAGCACATGTGTGATACCTGGGGATATCCATGTCGACGCCGAGAGGCTACCGAGGTCGAGAGGCCGAGGGATATCGGCATGGAAGTCAGCCGAGGCCGTAGTAAGGTGAAATTTTCGCCATGAAGGGCCGAATCTGAGTCATGTAAGTAGATCGCCTTCACGGGCTTTCTCCTCCTTGCGCTCGCCTGGTGGATCCTCCTCGAGCGCAAGCGCTGACGGGACGTCTGAGCTGAATCAAGGGAGCTCGCTTTTGCTCAAACGAGCGCAATTCACAAAAGGAATAGCGAAACGAGCCTCCCGTCTCTTCAAAACGACTGAAGGACAGGCGTTGCAACTTTTGTCGCCTTTAGTCAACAAAAACATTCTCCAAAAACCGACCAACTGGACTGTTTCCATCAGGGTTTGATCCTATTGGTGCCGTCTGCACTGCTTCTGATAATGGAAACTAGCCTGAAGACTCCGGGCCGCGCGCACTGATCCGATACGCGGCCGCGGCAGGCGCTGCAGACGATCCCGCGGGTGCGGACCAAAGCCCCCCCGGCTCATGCGAGCCCCGCATCCCCAGGGCCGTCTTTCCATCAGGACCCGAGGATCAAAGGAGAAAACCATCATGACCGGCCCCAAGATCGCCCGTCGCTCGCTCCTTGCAGGCGCAGCCGCCGCTGCAGCCACTCCCGCCACCAGTCTCTTCGCGCCGCTTGCTCATGCGGCCGACAATGACGCATGGACAGGCTACACCATCTGCGACTCGTGCAACCACATGCCGATGTGCGGCATTCAGTTTGAAGCGGTGGGCAACACCGTCACGGGCATCAGCAACTGGAAGGAGCATCCGAACAACTCGCTGTGCTCAAAGGGCATCTCGACCCTTCAGCGCCTCTACAACCCGAACCGCCTTCTCTATCCGATCAAGCGCACCGCACCCAAGGGATCCAAGGACCCGGGCTGGGTCCGCATCTCGTGGGACGAAGCGATCAAGACCATCGCCGAAAGGCTTTCGTCCGTGAAGGCCAAGCACGGCGCCGACCGCGTGATGTTCTACTGCGGCGACCCGAAGGAGCCGCGTCCGCCCGTCATGCGCCTTGCGCGCTACTTCGGCTCTCCGAACTACTGCTGCGAAAGCTCGGTGGCCTGCAACCTCGCCATGGTGCATGCGCTCGAGCTCTCCTACGGCGGAGAAATCGCAGGTGGCATGGGTCCGAAGACCAAGTGCCTGATGATCGTTGGTCAGAACGGCGCATGGTCGAAGCCCCACGGCTTCTTCCGCGGCCTTCTCGCCGCAAAGGCCCGCGGCATGAAGCTCATCGTCATGGACGTGCGCCGCACCAAGGTCGCCGAACAGGCCGACATCCACCTGCAGCCGCGCGGCGGCACGGACGGCGCCGTCGCCTGGGGCATGATGCGCGTCCTCATCAAGGAAGGCCTCGTCAACAAGCCCTTCATCGACAAGTGGTGCATCGGCTATGACGAGCTCGTCGCCTATGCCGAGAAGTTCACGCCCGAATACGTCGAGAAGGAGTCCGGCGTGCCCGCCGAACTTGTCGTCAAGGCCGCGCGCATGTTTGCCGACGGCCCGTCCGGCATGACCATCTCCGGCCAGTCGATCATGCACCAGCACAACGGCTGCAACAACGCCCGCGCCTGCTCGTTGCTCATGGCCCTCACGGGCAACGTCGAGAATGCTGGCGGCGGCATGCTACCCAACTGGCCCGAAGATTATTTGCGCTGGGACGAAGGTTACACGCGATCCTTCATTGACCAGAAGTGGTTCAACGAGCCCGAGCAGAAGGCAAAGCGCATCGACCGCGAGTTCGTGCCCGTCTGGAACGAAATGCAGGTGCTCTGCAGCCCGAACATGCTCCCCGAAATGGTCAGGGACGGCCGCATCCGCGCCATCGCGGGCTTCGGCATGAACGCCCTCATCTGGCCCTCGCCCGAACAGTATCAGGAGGCCATCAGGAAGGTCGACTTCTCGTTTGCCGCCGACAACTTCTACCGTGACGAAACGCATCACGACATGGACATCGTGTTGCCCGCCGCCCTCAACTTCGAGCGCTACGCGCCCTTCGGCGTGCACGGCCGCAAGGTGAGCGTGCGCCGTCCCGTGAAGCCTCAGGGCGAAGTCTGGGAGGACTGGAAGATCGCCTGCACGATCGGCGCCGCCGTCTGCGACCCCGAGACCTTCTTCCACGGCGATCCCGTCAAGGCCTGCGACTCGATCCTAAAGGACTGGGGCGTCACGTATGAAAAGCAGCAGGGCGTGCTTCCGAACCTGCAGACCGTGGAGTTCTTCCCGCCGCAGACGACCGGCAAGCACGAGAAGGCGCTTCTGCGCTTCGACGGCAAGCCCGGCTTCAGGACGCCGTCGGGCAAGATCGAGCTCGACGCGAGCCTTCAGGCCAAGCACGGCTTCCCCGGCCTGCCCGTCTACGTCGAGCCGCCCAAGCCCACGGCCGAATATCCGTTCAAGCTCCTCAACGGCACGAGGCGCCCGTACATCACGCACTCGAAGACCCGTAGCGACCAGCCCTACCTGCTTGAGCTCGAACCCGAGAGCACGATCAACATGCACCCGAAGGACGCCGAAAAGCTCGGCATCAAGGAAGGCGACGGCGTCTGGCTCGTCTCGCCCTACTGCGACCACAAGGTGCGTGCCAAGGTCCGCGTGACGATCCTCTGCCAGCCCGGCCTCATCGACGCCCAGTACGGCTGGCGCGGCGATCAGGAAACGCAGCCGCTCATTCCGCGCAAGAACTGGGACCCGATCTCAGGCTACCCGTGCTGCAATGACGTCTGCATCCGCGTTGAAAAGGCATAAAGGAGGTTCACCATGTCCCGTTACGGCATCATCGTCAACGTCGACCGCTGCGCTGGGTGCTTTGCCTGCGCGGTCGCCTGCAAGGAAGAAAACCAGGTCGCTCCCGGCATCTTCTGGGAAAAGATCAAGCGCGACGAAAACGTCCGCGACAACGTCATCAACTGGTTCCGCATGAGCTGCATGCACTGCGACGATCCGGCCTGCATGAAGGTCTGCCCGATGAAGGCGATCCACAAGGGCCCGCACGGCGAAGTGCTCGTCGACCAGCAGAAGTGCATCGGCTGCAAGATGTGCGCCAATGCCTGCCCGTACGACGTTCCCGTCTTCAACACCGAAGGCAGGACCAGCTACTTCGGCGACAAGCAGCCGCTCGTCGTGCGTCCGGCCAAGCCTCACACCGAGCGCACGCCGGGCAAGGCCGAGCACTGCACGCTGTGCGTGCACCGCACCGAGCGCGGCCTGCTACCGGCCTGCGTCGAGGCCTGCGGCATCCACGCCATGACGCTCGTCGACTACGACAACCCGACGCCCGAAACCGCAAAACTCATCGAGGCCGCCCGCCCGATGAACGAAGCTGCGGGCACGCATCCGAAGATCCGCTACATCGCAAGGCACATGGATGCCGCGAAGATGGCGGTGAAGCTCGGCTAGCCGCCGGCTGACTATCGGTCCTAAGGGGCCGCGGCCTTCATGGGAAGGACGCGGCCCTTCCTTTTTCCCGCCCATCGTCCTTCGGCTTGTCCTTCGATTCGTTCTCCCGCCGCGCCCTCCCGAAGGCGGAAAAAAAGAAAAAGCCTTTTCGGAATGTGACGCAAGGGATGGCGGCGAAGGCCGGCTTTCTATAATTGCATGATCATCGAATCACTTCCGGAGACCACGAGATGGCTGCTTTTGAGATTACGGGTGGAATCGATCCGCTCCTTGCGGTGACGCTTGAGAAGGGCGAGGCGATTCTCGCCGAGTCGAACGCCATGGTCGCCATGGACACGGCGCTCTCCCTCAAGGGAAAGACCCGCGGCGGCCTCATGGGCTCGATCGCACGCAAGTTCATGAACGACGAGACGTTCTTCCAGCAGAGGATCGAGGCGGACGACCAGGCGGGCACGGTGCTCCTCGCGCCGAACCTTCCCGGCGACGTGCGCATCCTCGACGTGGGTCCTGCGCAGTACCTGCTCTCGGACGGCGCCTTTCTCGCCTGCACCGAGGGCGTCGAACTCTCGACGAAGTCCCAGGGAATCGGCCGCGCGCTGCTCGGCGACTCCGGCGGCTTCTTCGTGATGGGCACCGAGGGCAGCGGCCGCATCGCCGTCTCGGGCTTCGGCTCCATCCGCGAGCTCGACGTCACGCCCGAGCGCCCGATCACGGTCGACAACGGCCACCTCGTCGCCTGGAACGCACGCCTGAGCTACGACCTGAGCATCAACACGGGCAAGAGCGGCTTCCTCGGCAAGCTCGTCAACAGCCAGACGACGGGCGAAGGCGTCGTGCTCAAGTTCCGCGGCACGGGCAAGGTCCTCGTCTGCTCGCGCAACAAGGGCGGCTTCCTCGACTGGATCCTCGGCAACATGCCCGCGCAGAAGACCGTCGAAAACTGACGCAGCCAAGGCACCCGACATGAACGCGAAAGGGCGCCCTGACCATTCGGACGGGCGCCCTTTCTGCGTCTTCGGCTCTCAGGATTTTTCCCTGCACCGAAATCCGCCTCCGGCACGTTGCGTCTTTGCCTGAATACGCCTTTCCTGCAGGGAATGAGAAGCGAATGCGCAAAATGGCGGCGTTTTTCACAGAAACAGCCGCAGGAAGCCTCCGAATTCATTCGGATGGAGGAACGCGGCAAACCTCTCTCTTCCAATCTATTTGTTGTCCCCGATGAAAGGCGTGTGTCTTTCCAGCCCCTGTGCTAAGGTACTTCCATGAGCACGAAATCCTTCATCATCAGTCTTCCGATCATCACCGGAGATCAAGACCGCCGTCGGCTGCAGAAGAGTTTCAGCTTCGGCTGCAACCTTCAGAACGCCGTCATGGGTGGTGGATGGGATCGTGTTCTGATAGAAGGGAACTTTTTTCGGACTATCAGCGCATTCAACGACAAGTTGCAAAAGCGGCTAAAAAGGTTGATCGTGAAAGAAACAAAGATGGCGGCGCAGGCCGTTGATCAGGGTGACAAGAAGCAGGTTTTCAACTCGCGGTAGAACACAAGGAAAGCCCGATTCCATCAGTACAGAATATAGAGCGCCTGCACAAACTGTCGCCGCAGTACGTCGAGAGGACGTTGGCACTTGTCGAAGACGAAGCTAAGTTTCCCCACGAAAGGCAAAACACCGTTGATAGATATCAGCACCATGAACAACTGTTTCGCGTAATTTGCACAACCGTAGTCATAATCGCAGGCTTTGTAGCTGCAGGGACTTTAGCCTATTTTGAAGCATACACCGCTGCGAGCATCGCCGTCGGAGCTACTCTGGTCGGGCTCGCTAGCGCTTTCGTCGGTAATGCGAGCAAGAGCCAGAAAGAAAGGCGGCCCTAGCCCGAATCTTGAACAACTATCCGATTCACATCGAGTCAGGCAATCCATACATAGCCGTCTTCTTCGTCCCTGAACGAACCAGCAGCCCGCTTTCCGTCATCTTCCTGAGGAGCCTGTACGCCTGTTGAGGAGTCATCCCGAGCGCCTTGACCACGTCTTCGCGCCGCACGACACGCCGCTCCCGCACCAGCCTGATGATCTCTGCCGTTCGATCGGAGTACGGCTCAAGCGATCCATAGTATTTCGGCATGCGGTCGGGCGATGCGGCGGAAGCGTACAAAAGCCTGTATCTGCCTCCGATCACCTCGATCATCACTTCATGCAAAAGCGTGCGGATCTGCCCGATGATGCGCAGTTCACACATGCCCGTACGGCGCCGGATCTCAGCGGCACTGCATCCCGGTGCGTCCTTGAGCACAGTCATGATGAGCATGGCTGCAGTCGAAAGACTGCGCGCAAAGCGCTTCCTGTAGCTCAACACGCGCTTGAAAAACGCTAGGTTCGGCTCGGCACACAGGACTCGGACCCGCACGAATCCATCGGTGGACTCCGAATAATCCGGCCACGGTCGCCCATAAAGCGCAGCGGCTGAGTAGATTCGCTCGATGCCGCGGCCTGATTTCTCGGCAAGCCCGATCCGCCTGAAGATGTTGGCCAGCAGCGGATTTCGGCTTCGAGGCTCTGTCATGAGAAGGTTTCCAGGGAAATACCGCGAACAAAATCGCCCGGACTTGTGATGGAGATGTCTTCATCGCTCATACGGACGCAGACACCACCAGAGACGGCATAGTCCCTATGCACGAACGCATTCACCAGTGCCTCGCGAAACGCCTGTTCGGCGAAATCCGGCACACGCACGCGTTCCGGACCGTCGGCAAATTCCCGCTCGACGTTGCGGACCCGAAACCGAGAAAGGCTCTCCTCAAAGGTTCGAAGCAACGGCAGCCGCAACTCGTCATGGTCGATCACGTCGCAGCCGCTGATTGTCTGGAAAACCGCACCACTGGACGGAAGGAGGCGATGAAGGCTTACGGCTCGACCGCAAAGGCGGGGGGCATCCCATTGATGCTGCCCCGCCCTTCCGAAGTTGAGACGGCGAACCTCAGTCCGGTGCGCCGATCGTGCTTATCAGAACACGTGCCTCACGCCGACGTTCCAGCGCCACTTCTCGCTCACCTCACCGCCCGTCGTCCTTTCGAGGTCAACGTAGGTGTAGGTGGCGGGCGTCAGGCGGAAGTTCGCGCCGACGCCGAATTCACCCCAGGTGCCGCCGATGTCGTCGGACATGCGGACGCTCTTTACACCCAGGCTGGCAACCGCCTCGCTCGCTCCCTTGAAGTCATGCAGCACGGAGGCGCGGGCGTAGACGAGGCCCTTGTCCTTCGGGAAATTGAAGCCAGCGCGAACGCCCATGCGGCCGATCAGGCTGTCGAAGTCGTCCTGCTCGATCCTCACGCCCTCGGAGTTGAGGAAGTCGTCGCCCATGATGCGGCCCCAGGTCACTTCAACCTGCGGTTCGACAAAGGCGCCGCCCGCCAGCTCGAAGTGACGGCCGTATTCGGCGGAGAGGCTGAACGCATGGTTTTCGAATCTGCCGCTGGTGCCCTTGATGCCGTAGTCCGTCTCGAGCCTGCTCACCTTGGCGATGAGGTCGACGAAGTGACCGCCCTCGCCCAGCCAGGTGCCGTAGGCCGCCAGACCGTAAGCCTTGTGGTCAGCACTTCCGGCCGTCATGTCGGAGGAGCCGTCCGTGTAGGAGAACGCAGCACCTGCCTTCCAGCCCATGCCGACGTCCGCATCGGCGCCGACCTGAACGGAGGCATTCTTCATGTCGATGCCGTCGTGAGCCTGTTCGGAGCCGTAGACGCGCGCCCAGCCGCCAATGCCTTCGGGACTTGTGCGAAGTTCGCCCATGCGTTTCATGAGATCGTTCATGTCGTGGCGCCACTGGAGGGCGGACAGAACTGAGAGCGTCTTCACGGCTTCAATCTTCTCGTTGGCCTTCTGGACCACGGTGAAGGTGCCGTCATCATTGCGGGATGCCTCGACGGCGCCCGCGAGACGGCCTTCTTCAAAGTAGACGTTAGTGACGGAATTGGAGAGGTCATCGCCCAAAATGGCGTTCGCAGCGGCGTTCACCGCATCGCTCGTAGAACCCGTGTAGGCGTCGTTGAAATCACCCGACATGACGGCATTGATCTTGCCGGAGCTCATGTTTATGAAATTGGCTTCGACGAATGTAATGTAAGACTCACCGGTTGCAGGCAGCTTGTTCATCTCCACAACCGTCGTGCCCGACCCAATCGTCAAGCGATCCTTCACATTCAGGGTGGCATCTGCAGACGCGAAGGAAAGAAGGGCACTCTTGCCGTCTCTTTGTTCTGTCAAGGTAAGCGAAGTGACGCTGCTTTCCTCCGTCACGTTCCAGCGAGCGCCGTTGTCCAGCTTGACGTAGATCAAGCCGTCACCCGAAGTCGCGCCGGTGAAGGTGCCGCCCTCGGACAGGTTCATATCGGCCATTGCCTTTTGGGTCATGTAGACATCGCCGACAATGTTCGTGACAGTATCCTCGTGACTCCAGAGGTAGATGTTGGCGCTGGTGCCATTCCCATCACCATAGAAGGCATATCCGTCGGAAACAATCTCAGCACCGTTGTAGAAACGTACGGTGGCCTCCCAATCGGGATCACCGTTTTCGACAAAGACCGCTCGGGAATCTCCTTCATATTCCTCGCCACCTGTTGCTGTCGTCTTGATCACGGCATGATCATTGAAGTCCACAAGTGTGCGGGTTCCGGCCCAAACGCCGACGGCCGACTGCTTACCGAAAGCCTCAATGCGGGCTTCGCCGTTGAACTCAGCCCCGGCGTACTCGAGGGCCAAACCACGAGCCATGACACCCTCAGCCCTGATGTCGGTCCTGCCTGTAACGACAAGCGTGCTCTTTTCAGTGGCTTCTGCATGTGTGTCTATGCCCACCCCCACCCGGTCGTCGGACTTCGCGAGGATCGTCAGATCATTCACAGTCATCGTCACCTTGTCGCCCAGAACGATACCCGAAGCCTTGTCGGTGTTCGTGACCGAAATGTTCAGGCTACCTGTGGTCACAGTAGATTCGTCCGAAAGGAAACCATCCGCCTTGTAATTGCTTCCAGGGTCGGCCTGCCCTTTCACAGTGATCGACACGTCACCTGCCGTCAGCTCGCCATCCTTGAGCGAAACACCCTTGGCATACTTGGAATTGCGAGACTCGACCATGACATTCATGGCTTCGGTGACGGACACCTTGGCCTCCGTAGCTTCAAGCCCCACGGCCTGATAGTCGTCACCTGACACGTTCTGAGCGTTCACCCTGATCGACAGATTGTTGGTGGCCAGGCTCCCGCCCGAGCTTGAGATGCCTTTGGCGGACGGCGAATTGGTCGCGTCGAGCACGATGTTCATGTTGCCAGTCTCGACCGTAGAATCCTGGGCATAAAGGCCGTAAGTACCTTCAGAGTAGTCGAAGGCGGGGGACGCATTACCAATCGACTCAACGTCAGGATCAACTTCCTCAGCAGCCTTCACATTGATCGTCAAGGTCTCGGCGGACAAATCCCTCACCAAAGCGAAAACGCCACTTGTGACTGTGGACTCATAAGACTCCACCCCAACGGTAAGGTTTTTGGCTTCAACAGTCGAGCTGTTGACAAAAAGGCCAAAAGTAGCGGAAGGCACCTTCCCTGCTGAGGCGTCTGCGTCAGATGGCTTCGACGTATTCTTCACCGAGATGAGAGCTTCATCCTGCAGCTTAAGCAGGCTTTTGGGATCGAGACGAACACCAGCGAGCAGCGAGGCGTGAGTCTCCGTGGCCGAAACATCAACCCGGAACTGCTTGTTGACGGTTAGGGATCCAACATTCCCCCCCATCTTCTGGATGAGGACGCCGGCACTGTTGTCCAGCTCCGCCCCATCCGTGTTCTTCACGATGAAGTTATCGTACACATCCTGCTCTCCGTGGTTCTCATAAACCCCTTCGGAAAAGTCTGCGGCAACGGCTGCATGGGCGCCTAAGGCGGAGAGAACCGCGGCGGCGAGAATGTTGCGGGCAAAATGTTGAGCCTTCATGGGCACCTCTAAAATTCGTTTGGAAAGCCGGTGCCGACAGTTGGCACCTGATAGTACGACTGTACCAAGAATTCTACTCGGTCCCAACACAAACAGGAGCAATCCTGATTTCGAACTTTTTATCGGCAAACCACCCGATAGGGTGCTTACTGTGAGCTGTCGTCTGAAATCAATAAGATACGCCAGCATGACTGCAAATTTTCTATAAATTTCGCAGTTACGATTGCGTTTTTCACTTCTCAGGCAGATTATCAGCACCGTCAACTGAGATAGGAATTACTTTTACAGCCTCTCCTACCCTCTCAAGCCTATGTTCTCGTACAAAAAAAATGATAAAATTCGCCAGTACGATTGCGAATTTTCTATAGATTTCGCAGTTACGATGGAGATTTTTACAAATGCCCTATATCCAACGAGAACTGCAACCTCAAATCACCCGTGAAACTCCTCCCAAGGCTGTCGTTATCTTCGGCGCTCGTCAAATTGGGAAAACGACGCTTTTGACTGAACTTTCACAGTATGAAAAGTCCGTTCGCTGGTTTAACGGCGATCTCATCGCCGACCATAGACAGCTCCAATTCAGCTCTTCAACTGATGTCGAACTCACCCTTCGCCAAGCCGATACGATCATCATCGACGAAGCACAACGTTTTCCCAACATCGGTTTGATCCTCAAGCAACTTGTTGATGTAAACGTTCGCTTGAACCTCGGAAAAAAAATCTTTGCCACTGGCTCATCCTCACTTGAACTTGCCAAAGGCGTCAAAGAAAGCGCCGTTGGCCGTCTTGTCCATAGACAAATGTGGCCGCTTTCCATCTCGGAAATCGCTGCCGCCAAAGGTTGGGGCGAAATTAGCCAGAACATCGAACGTCTGATGATTTATGGCACCTATCCAGCCGTCTTCACAGATCCCGACCATGCTGAATCGACACTGCGCAATTACTGCGATGGCGTTTTGTACAAAGACTTGTTTGCACTTGCGGGGATCCGCCAGAACGAGAAGTTCATGCACCTCGTCAAGCTACTCGCCTATAACGTAGGCTCAGAAGTAAATTATGACAACCTAGCACGCGACACCGGCCTGAGCAGAACCACAGTCGCCGACTATCTCCAACTTCTGGAACAATGCTTCATAATCAAAATTTGTCCCTCCTTTTCCCGAAATCTAAGCAACGAACTCAAGAAGGGCAAAAAAGTCTACTTCTGCGACAATGGCGTCAGGAACGCGATCATCGGTGACTTCAGCCCAATGGTAGCCAGACCCAGCCAGGATGGCGGCGCCCTGTGGGAAAACTTCTTCTTCATGGAACGCGTGAAACTGCACAGCATTCGAAACGACTTTACCGACATGTACTTCTGGCGCACGACCAGCAACAACCCTCATGAGCTCGATTTTCTTGAAGTCAAAAACGAAAGAATCCGAGCTTTTGAATGCAAGCTTTCCTCGTCTGCCAAAGCGCGCCCTGGCAAATTCACGACTGCCTATCCGGACGCACCCATTGATACCGTGACGCCAGATGACTTGATGAGGCTTTGGTTTGCCGATCAACCCATGGCAGACAACGCCACAGACAGCAGACTTGTCTGACATCGGGCTCAAAATGATAAAAATCGCCGGTACGATTGCGAATTTTCTATAGATTTCGCAGTTACGATGGCGATTATTATCGGCAAACCACCCGATAGGGTGCTTACTGAAGAAGCGCTTGACCCTGATGACAATTTCTTGATCGCGATTTGTGAGTCTGGCTCAGCCAAATCCGCCAGGAACCCTCGCCTCGGTGAGGCGGGGAGGAATGGCGGAAAAGACGGCGAAATGCGAGGCATACGTTAAAAGAGGAAGCCTCATATAATCAAGGAAGCTCTTCAAAAGTACCCTGAACAATCGTTTGCACAGAAATTTGGCCTGTGTAATAGATAAAAGCTCTCGGGGCGCAAAATTAGAGAGGGCTTTTGAAGAGCTTCCTCAAATTTCCATACCGTTCCTTCCTCTGTCACGAATGATCCGCGCCATCCGCATTCGACTCTATCCGACGCCCGACCAGAAGAAATATCTGGCCGGTCTTTTCGGTGCCGTGCGGTTCTGCTACAACAAGGCGCTGTATCTCAAGACGCATTTCTACAAGGTGAAGGGCGTCAATCTTCACCCGATTCACGACCTCAAGAAGCTCATCGCCATTGCGAAGAAGTCGAAGAAGTACGCCTGGCTGGCGGAATACGACTGCATGGCATTGCAGGAATCAGTTCGCAATCTGAACAAAGCCTATGGCCGCTTCTTCAAGAAGGAAGCCGGATATCCGCGCTTCAAGTCCCGACGCGGCGAACAGTCCAGCTACCATTGCACCGGCGTTTCGGCAGGCGACGACTTCGTCAAGGTGCCGAAGATGAAGAAGATCAAGGCCGTCATGCATCGGAAGATCGAAGGCAAGGTCAAGAGCATCACGCTCTCGATGGATGCCTGCGGCGACTACTGGGCTTCCGTTCTCTACGAGGACGGCCTCCCCGAAGCCGTACCTGCGACATGCGTTCGCCAGACCAAGACGGTAGGCGTCGACGTCGGCATTGAGACCTTCGGCACATGCTCCGACGGTGAAAAGATCAAGTCTCCCAAAGCTCTCAAGAGAGCCGAAAAGAAGCTTAAGAAGGCGCAACGCGCCTTCTCAAGAAAGCAGAAAGGTAGCAAGAATCGTGAAAAGGCCCGCAAGCGTCTGGCGCGACTGCACCGCAAGGTGAAGCGCCGCCGCAGCGACTTCCTTCACAAGACATCTCGACGATTGGTGAACGATAACCAAGCGCTGATTTTCGAGACTTTGAAAATTCAAGGCATGATGAAGAATCACCATCTCGCAAAGGCGATTGCCGATGCAGGATGGGCTGAATTCATGCGCCAGTGCGAATACAAGGCGAAGCATGAAGGCAGAATCTTTGCAAAGATCGGCACCTTCTTTCCGTCTTCGAAGACATGTTCCGCCTGCGGTCACAAGCTCAAGGAATTGAGCCTTGCAACACGCAGCTGGACGTGTCCGCATTGCGGCGCTCATCATGACCGAGACATAAACGCCTCTCTGAATATCAAACAGGAAGGCATAAGAATGTTGAAGGCGGCTGGGCTGACCGTCTTGCGCTCGTAACGTCACGAGCCGAAGCCTGTGGAGACATGTAAGACCCGAACGATCGTCCAGGCGGTGTTGAAGAAGCAGGAAGCCTCGCCCGATTTGTTGGCAAATCGGACGGGGAGCAGTCACGATTATTCGAGGAGACAACTCATGCAGACCGCACCCAATATCGTCCACGGCGACTGGAAGACCTATCAGCACGAGGCCGAGCGCGTGCGCGCCATGGTCTTCATCGCGGAGCAGAAGGTGCCCCGCGAGCTGGAGTTCGACGAGGACGACAAGACGGCCGAGCACTTCATTTCGTTCGACGCAAGGCACATGGTCACGGGCTGCGCAAGGCTGCTCGACAACGGTCGCATCGGCCGCGTCGCGGTACTCCGTCCCTTCCGCGGCCGCGGCATCGGCGAGGCCGTGATGAAGACTGTCCTCGAGCGCGCGAAGGCGCGCGGCATGAAGGACGTGCACCTCGCCGCACAGGTGCAGGCCATGCCGTTCTATGAGCGCCTCGGCTTCGAGCCCTTCGGCGACGAGTTCGACGAGGCAGGAATCCCGCACCGCATGATGCGCCTCGTTTTCTGAGGGGTGAGGAAAGCTTCTTGCGTGTCATGCAACTTTTGCTTTTAGGATCAAGCCGCGGCGTCCTTCCTGTCCGGAGGGGCGCCGTTTCGCATGCGTGAAAATGAAGCGGCCCGCCTTCGCAGTGGAAGACGGGCCGTGGACTCAGCAGGTCTCAGGTGCGGGTCACTTCAGGCCGAAGATGAGCTCGGCGATCTGAACGGCGTTCGTCGCGGCGCCCTTGCGGACCTGGTCGGCGCAGCAGAAGAGCGTGAGCGAGCGGTTGAAGGACGCGGCGTCGGCGGAAAGGTCGCGGCGCACGCGGCCGACGTAGACGAGGTCTTGGTCGCTCGTAAGGAGCGGCATCGGGTACTGGCCGTTGTTCGGATCGTCGCAGAGGACGACGCCGGGAGCTTCGGCGAGGAGCTCGCGGGCCTTGTCGGGCGTGATGTCGTTCTCGAACTCAAGGGTGATGGCCTCGGAGTGGGAGCGGATGATGGGCACGCGCACGCAGGTGCAGGCGAAGCGGATGGTCTCGTCGTGGAGCATCTTGCGGCCTTCGTTCTGCATCTTCATCTCTTCCGAGGAGTAGCCCATTTCGTTGAAGCCGCCGATCTGCGGGATCAGGTTGTAGGCGATCGGATAGGGGAAGCAGGAGCCTTCGGCGCGCTGGCCGTTGGCGGCCTTGACTTCGGCCTCAAGGGCGTCGATGCCGGCCTTGCCTGCGCCGGAGACGGCCTGATAGGTCGAGACGACCATGCGGCGGATGCGGGCGTGGCGGTGAAGCGAGTTGACGGCGGTGAGGCCGATGATGGTCGCGCAGTTCGGGTTTGCGATGAGGCCCTTGGAGAGCTTCACGTCCTCGGGGTTCACTTCGGGGATGACGAGCGGAACATCGGGATCAAGGCGGAAGGCGCTGGAGTTGTCCACGACGTGGATGCCCATCTTCGCGGCTTCGGGCAGGAACTGTTTGGCGACGGGATTGTCGGCGGCGCCGAGCAGGAGGTCAAGGCCCTTGAAGGCCTCGAGGCTGGCTTCCTGAACGACGATGTCCTGGCCCTCGTAGTTGATCACCTTGCCTGCGGAGCGGGCGGAGCCGAAGAGGCGGAGTTCGGAGATGGGGAACTTGCGTTCGGCGAGGACGATTCGCATCTGTTCGCCGACGGCGCCCGTGGCGCCGAGAATGCCGACTTTGTAGCTGGCCATGATGATTGTCTCCTGTCAAGCGTTCTGAGCCTGCTGGGCCCTGACTTCTTTGGCTTCAGCGGCAAAGGTTTCGTAAAGGGCGGCGACGGCGCGGTTGAAGTCCTTGTTTTCGACGCCGACGATGATGTTGAGCTCGGCGCTTCCCTGGGCGATCATGCGGACGTTGATGCCGGCCTTGCCGAGGGCGGCGAAGAGACGGCCCGAGGTGCCGGGGCGGGAGTTCATGTTGCGGCCCACCGTCGCGATCAGCGCGAAGGGTTCGGTGAGGCGGATGGAGTCGGGCTTCATTGCCTCCTGGATGCGGGCGATGATCTCGTAGACGTTCTGCTTCACGTCGGCCTTGGCGACCACGACGGAGAAGCTGTCGATGCCGGAAGGCAGATGCTCGACCGAGACGTTGTAGGACTCGAGGATGGAGAGCACCTCGCGCACGAAGCCAACGCGGTTGGACATGTTCTTCTTCGAGATTTCGATGGAGACGAAGTCCTTCTTGCCTGCAATGCCGGTGACGAGCGGAGCCGTCGGGTCGGCGGGGATCTTGTCGCGCACGATCGTGCCCAGATCCTGCGGGCGGTTGGTGTTGAGGACCTGAATCGGAATGTTCCTCTCGCGCAGTGGGAAGACGGCGTCTTCGTGAAGCACGCTCGCGCCCATGTAGGAGAGCTCGCGCAGCTCGGAGAAGGTGATCTGTTCGATGTTGCGGGGATTTTCGACGATGCGCGGGTCGGCCATCAGGAAGCCGGAGACGTCGGTCCAATTCTCATAGAGGTCGGCCTGGATGCAGCGGGCGAGGATGGAGCCCGAGATGTCGGAGCCGCCGCGGCTCATGACGCGGACGTGGCCGTCGGGAAGCCGGCCGTAGAAGCCGGGCATCACGAAGCGGTCGTGCTTCTTGAGGATTTCCTTGAGGCGTTCGGTGGTTTCGTTGAAGTTGAAGGTGCCGTCGAAGTTGATGCAGACAACGTCGGTGGCGTCGACAAAGGGGAACCCGAGGTAGTCTGCCATCAGGCGGGAGGTGAAGTACTCGCCGCGGCTGACGATTTCGTCGACGGACATTTCGGGAAGGCTGTCGCGCATCTTCGCGAGATCGGTCTCGATGTCGACCTTCAGGCCGAGCTCGTCGCGAATGCTGCGGAAGCGGTCGGCGATCATGTTGAAGAGCGGCAGATAGTCGACGTGATAGGTCACGTGGGCCTGGCAGAGATAGAGCAGGTCGGTGATCTTGTTGTCACCCTTGAAGCGCTTGCCGGAGGCCGAGGAGACGACGAATCGTCGGGACGGATCGGCCTCGATGATGGCCTTGACTTTCTTGAATTGTTCGGCGTCGGCGACGCTCGAGCCGCCGAATTTGGTGATTTTGATCATGTTGGATTACTCCGTGGCCTGAGGTTCAAAGGCAAGGAAGGACTGCTTTTGACGCGCGATCTCGATGAGCTCGGCGAGGGGGCGTCCCGGAAGGACTTCGTCCGGGAAGTGGCCTGTGCCGCAGAGCAGGGCGGGGTCGTACGTCAGGGGGCGGTCGAGAACCGGCCTGCCGGTCTCTCCGCGTCCGAGGGAAATCAGGTCCTGAATCATGGCGTCGGCCGTGGGCCTGCCGCCCGCGCCCTGCCCGACGATCGAGAGGGCGCCCACCACGTCGCCGGTGATGCGGCCGTAATTCAGGTTGTCGTGAACGTGTGCGGCGATTTCGTCCTGGGAAAGAAGCACCGGCACGATGCCGACGGCGTAGCGATCGCCGCGCCTTTCGCTGAGCATCATGAGTCGGAGGCTGCGGCCACGCTCGCGGGCCGCGGCGATGATGCCTCTCGTCACGCCCACGATGCCCGCCGTCGGAATATCGCTCACGACGGGGGTGCGGTAGGCAAGCGAGGCGGAGATGATCGCCTTGTTGCGGACGTCGGCGCCCGTGATGTCGGCCGTCGGGTCGGCTTCGGCGTAGCCGAGGGCCTGGGCGCGTGCGAGCGCCTCCTCGAAGGAGAGGCCGCTCCTCTCCATGTGGTCGAGCATGTAGTTGCAGGTGCCGTTGAGGATGCCCGAGACGTCGGAGACCTCGTTGAAGCGGGCGGTCTTCTTGATCATCTCGACCCAGTGCATGCCGCCTCCACAGCTCGCTTCGAAGAGAAGCGAGACGTTGTTGGCGCGGGCAAGCTCGGCGAGTCCCTTGAGATCGGCGGCCACGGCGGCCTTGTTGGATGTGACGACGTGCTTGCCGGCCGCAAGCGCGGCGCGGATGTAGGAGAGGGCGGGGTCGCGGCCCGGGAGGGCCTCGACGATGCATGTGACCTCGGGGTCGTTCAGCACGGCCTCGAACGAGTCGGTCATCAGGGGGCCGTCCGCGTGGCCGGGTCGCCGCAGAATGTGCCTGATCCTGATCCCGCAGTCACGCTCGTCCAGAAGTTCGGCCACGGTGCGGCCGACGGTTCCGTATCCAAGCAGTCCGATGTTCAATTGGGGCTCCGTTTTCGTGAAGGGCGATTCGCTCACGCTTCAGGATTGAAGCCTGAGCGGAAAACACCACTTATGCATCATATCGGATTATTCTGCCAACGTCTTCGGGCGCATGTCTTAGGTGAAATGCCCTAGAAGGCTTTAGCCTTGAGGTGAAACGCGGTTTTTTTGCAGGCTTTGTGCCACAATGAACCGATTGTTCCCAAATTTCGGAGAAGTTCCTCCATGATCTACCACAGCACGAGAAGCCTTGAAAACGGCGTGAATGCCCGCGAAGCCCTGCTCAAGGGCCTGTGCGACGACGGTGGCCTCTATGTGAGCGACGAGCTCCTCACCTGCGTCCTGACGCCCGACATGCTCAAGGGCCTCACGTACCGCGAGACGGCGCTGCGCGTCTTCTCGGTCCTGCTCTCCGACTTCACGAAGACCGAGCTCGCCGAGGGCATTGAGCGCGCCTATGCCGACAACTTCGCGAGCGTCGCCGTGACGCCCGTGACCCGCGTGGGCGACGAATTCCTGCTCGAGCTGCATCACGGTCCCACGTCCGCCTTCAAGGACGTCGCCCTGTGCATGCTGCCGCAGCTCATGAGCGCCGCGCTCAAGGACACGGGCCGCCGCGTCATGATCGCGACGGCGACCTCGGGCGACACGGGCAAGGCCGCCCTTTCGGGCTTCATGAACGTGCCCGGCATCGGCATCACGGTCTTCTATCCGCATGGCATGGTGAGCGACATCCAGTACCTGCAGATGGCGACCCAGGAGGGCCGCAACGTCGCGGTCGCCGCCGTCGAGGGCAACTTCGACGACGTGCAGAGCACCGTCAAGAAGATCTTCGCCTCGGACCTCAGGCAGGAGCTCGCCGACGAAGGCGTGGAACTCTCCTCGGCCAACTCGATCAACATCGGCCGCCTCGTGCCCCAGGTCGTCTACTACTTCGACGCCTACCGCCAGCTCGTCGAGGCCAACGAGGTCGAACAGGGCGCCAAGGTCGACTTCTGCGTCCCGACGGGCAATTTCGGCGACGTGCTCGCGGGCTACTATGCGTACCGCATGGGCCTGCCCGTGCGCCACTTCATCGTGGCGAGCAACGCCAACAACGTGCTCACGGACTTCCTGACGACGGGCGTCTACGACCGCAACCGTCCGTTCGTGAAGACGATCACGCCGAGCATGGACATCCTGATCTCGAGCAACCTCGAGCGCATGCTCTACTACGCATCCGAGGGCGACACGGCGCTCATCGCCCGCCTCATGGAGAACCTCAGGAACGAGGGCATCTTCAGGGTCGAGGGCGAGATGCTCGAGCGCATCCGCTCGCTCTTCAAGTGCGGCTGGGCCGACGACGCCGAAACCTCCGCGATGATCCGCGAGGCCTGGCGCAAGGACGGCCGCCTCGTCGACCCGCACACCGCCGTGGCCCTCAAGGTCGCCCGCGAGCGCGCCGACAGGTCGGTGCCGTGCGTGGTGCTCTCGACGGCGAGCCCCTTCAAGTTCTGCCGCGACGTCTACATCGCGCTCACTGGCAGGCCGCTTGAAGGCGATCCCGACGGCTTCGCATACATGGACGCGCTTTCCGGGCTCACGAGTGAAAACGCCCCCGCGCCTCTTGCAGGGTTGCGCTCGATGCCCGTGCTCCACAAGGACGTCGTGCGTCCCGAGGGCATGGCCGACTTCATCCGCGCGGCCGTCGCGCGCGCATTCTGACAGGGGAGGCCGCACATGAAAGTCACCGTCCGCGTTCCCGCCTCGACCTCGAACCTCGGTCCCGGCTACGATTCGCTCGGCATGGCCCTCTCGCTGCAGGCGAAGTTCACGTTCGAGCCCTCCGACGAGCTCGTGATCGAGGGCTGTCCCGAGGCCTACCGAAATGCCGACAACCTCGTCATGCAGGGCTTCCGCATGGTCTGCGAGAAGGCGGGCCGTCCCGTGCCCGCCGTGCATCTCGTGATCGACTCCGAGGTGCCCGTCGCTCGCGGTCTCGGATCTTCGAGCACCTGCATTGCGGGCGGCATGGCCGCCGCCAACGCGATGCTCGGCAATCCGTTCACGACCGACGACCTCTTCCAACTCTGCACGGCCTTCGAGGGCCATCCCGACAACGCCGCGCCGGCCTTCCTCGGCGGCCTGACGGCGAGCTTCATGCACGAGGGCAGGGCCGTCGCCGTTCCGTTCTCGCCCGATCCCGCCTGGCGCTTCGTTGCCGTGATCCCGAACTACGAGGTCCGCACCGAGGAGGCTCGCAGGATCGTCAGGCGCGACATCGACCTCTCGGCCGCCGTTCACACGATGTCCCACGCCATCGCGATGGTGAGGGGCCTTGAGACGGGCGACGAGGCGCTGGTGGGCGCCGCCTGCGCGGACGTCCTGCACGAGCCCTACCGCCGCACGCTCATCGCCGAGTACAACGCCATGCGCGCCATGGCGCTCGAGGCGGGCGCCGCCACCTTCTTCATCAGCGGCTCGGGCTCGACCATGATCGCTGCCACGAAGTCCGAGGCCGTCGCCGAAGCCTTCGTCGCGAAGGTCCGCGAGACCTGGCCCGACTTCGCCGCCAGAGTGCTCACCGTCTGTCACGAGGGCACGACTGTCACGGTCGAGGACTGAGGCTGCAGCTTCTGAAGGAACAAAAAGGCGCCGTCTCCCGAATGAGGAGTCGGCGCCTTTTGCTTGGGCGTTCTGTTTGCGGACGACGGGATCCGGGATCAATGTTCGAGCACGTGCGGATTCTCGAGAAGACTTTCGGGCGTACCGTAGCGCACGAGGCAGATCTCGGCGCCGCCGATCTGGAGGATGAGGCCGAGCGGAGCGCTCTCTACGTCGAGGACCGCATAGAGGCTGTCGCCGTTTCCGACGGGTCGCAGCCCCTCGGGTACGCGCCTGTTCGTGAGCTCGGTGAAGAGCGCCTCAAGGGCGGCGATGATGGCGGAACGCCTCGGGTCGCCCACGATGAGGGACTTGTCGAACCGGAACTGCTTGGTTTCGAGAAGCTCGAGCGGCGCGTCGGGGCCGCTCTGAAGCATCGAGCCGTCGGCGCTTTCGCGCTCGCGTTCACGCCAGCGCAACTTGGCCTGCGCGTCCTGCAGGGCGCGCAGCGTGACGAGCGAGGGCAGAAGCGTCTCGGGCTTGGCCGCAGGGGGATTGAACGAGTAGAAGGGCTCTGCGGGATCGGGACGGGCGAAGAGGTCGCCCTGCACGAAGTGCGCGCCTGCGTCCCCACCGTCCGTCCTCTTCGGACGGGCACGTCCCTTGCGCAGCGGCACGACACCTTCGCGTGCAGTGCGCTCGAGAAGCTGGCGGATCACGCCCTCGGGTGTCAGTCCGGCCCCTGCGAGCACTTCGGCCGCCTTCCCCGCCTCGATCTCGTCGAGCGTGATGGTGAACGTGAGGGTCTTCTGCATGGGCTTGGGAATAAGTGAATCATGCGGGCGGAACGCTGTGTCCGCCTTGTCTGTCTGAGTCTAGCAGAGGAAATTTGGAAAAACGCTCAAAACCATGTTTTCCCTCAGGCGCAGGTGCCGGAATGTTGCGCGGACGCATCCAAAGGAAGCCCTCTCACGGGACGGCACGGCCGCCCTGCAGGGAGCCGGAAGATGGCTCGGTTGAATTTGTCATTTTGCCTTCCGTATAAGCCGACATAACATGTTCTGTCTGTTGCGCAGGAGAAAGGGTGAGGCTCATGAAGGAAAAGGCGGCCGTCACCACAGAGGGATGACGGCCGCCGGTCGAATGCGGATCAGTGCGATCAGGCTGCGGACGGGATCTTGTAGGGCAGCGGCAGGATCGAGATCGGCGCGCCTTCGGGCGTGAGCGTGAGGCGGCCCGTGAGGGCGGAGCGCAGAGACGAGAAGGCGACGAGGGTCGAGATTTCGCCCGCGACGGCCTGCGTCACGAAGCCGGCTTCGGCGCCGTCGCAGTATACGGGAGCGCCGGGGAGCGGGGCCTCGGTGCCGGCCACGAGGCCGAAGGCGGCGCGGCGGCTCGTCTCGCCGATGTGTTGGACGCGGGAGACGACTTCCTGTCCGGGGTAGCAGCCCTTGTTGAAGACGACGCCGCCCGAAAGTTCGTAGTTGACGGCCTGCGGCACGAAGAGTTCGCGTGAGCCCGGCCAGACGGTGGTCTTGCCTGCGGCGATTTCGGAGGCCCACCAGAGGGCGGAGTCCGTCGAGGCGTCGGCAAAGCGGGCGTCGTCCTTCGGGGCAATGATGAGCGCACGGCGGCCTCCTGCGCAGAAGCCCTCGACTTTGGAGGCAGGTTCGGCGTCGACGATGACGAGGCCGTCGTGGCGAACGACGCGGCTGGACGCCGGGACGGGCAGGCCCGCAGCTTCGAGGAAGGCCTCGGCGCCGGCGGGAACGCCCGTCATGACGACGTCGCCGCCCGTGCACGTGAAGGTCACGTCGGCGCGGAGCACGTACATGCGCAGGCGCTTGAAGAAGGCGGGCGCAACAGCCTTCGGGACGAGCATCATGACGTCGTCGCCGTCCATCCAGACGCGGAACGTGGCGAGAAGGCGGCCCTTCGGGGTGCAGTAGCCCGCATTGCGGACTTCGTCGGCGAGGCCCGTGACGGCGTTCGTAAACTGGCCGTGCAGGAACGTGACGGCGTCCTTGCCAGAGACGCGCATCAGACCGTATTCGGTGACGCGGCAGCAGGGGGCGGTCGTCGTGAGGGCAAATCGGCCTGCGTCGTCGCCGGCGTCGGCGGTCGTGCAGGCATTGGCGTTGCAGTTCATCGTGCTGTTTCCTTCGTAGGTTGCGGTTCCTTGGGCTTGGCCTTCTTCTGCGTCTTCGGGCGGTTCAGGATGAACTGCCTGACGGCGCGGTTGTGTTCGGCGAGGCTCTGCGAGAAATGGCTCGAGCCGTCGCCCTTCGAGACGAAGTAGAGGAACCTGGTGTCGGCGGGATTGACCGCAGCCTCGATCGAGGCCCAGGTGGGCGCGGCGATCGGCGTGGGCGGAAGCGCCGGAATGACGTACGTATTGTAAGGGGTCGGCGTCTGCAGATCCTTGCGGGTGATGTTGCCGCTGAACTTCTCGCCGAGGCCGTAGATGACGGTCGGGTCGGTCTGCAGCGGCATGCCGATGCTCAGGCGGTTGTTGAAGACCGAGCTCACGAGGTGGCGATCAGTGGCAAGGCCCGTCTCCTTCTCGATGATGGAGGCGAGCGTGAGCGCCTCATAGGGCGTCTTCACCTTAGCGGCCTCGGAGCGGGACTCCCAGGCCTTGGCCAGAAGGGCCTTCTGCTTGGCGACGGCCTGCTTCATGACGGCAAGGTCGGCGCTCCCCGACGTGTAGTGGTAGGTGTCGGGCGCAAACCATCCCTCAAGCGAGCCCGCGTCGATGCCGAGCGCACGGCGCAGCTCGGCCTCGGGCATCGAGGCGGCCGTCTGCTTGAGCGCGGTCGCGTTCCTGAAGATGGCGAGTACCTCCCAGACGGGCGCGCCGTCGGGAATCCTGAGCGACTGGTCGACGATCGGTCCCCTGGCGAGCGTTTCGAGAATGCCTGCGGGCGTGAGGTCGGGCTTGAACTCATAAGTGCCCGTGTGGATGCTCGAGAGCTTGTGGTCCTTCACGAGGCGTGCGGCCAGACGCATGTCGAAGTCCTTCACCTGAAGGCCCGCCTCCCGCAGGCGCTCCATTACGCGGCGCGCGGAGTCGCCCGTCTCGACCGTGATGCGCACGGCGGTGTCGGGCGTGGCGGACTCGACCGCACGCTCGAAGACGCGCTGGTCGGCCTCCCAGCGAAGCCCCATGGCCGCGCAGAGCACGACGAGCATGCCGCCCGCGACGAGCGTGAGCGGACGACGGCGGCGACGGGGCTTTTCAGCCGGCTTTTCGCCCGCCTTTTCTTCCGGTTTTTCGTCGGGCGCGCCTTCAGCCTTTGCTTCGGGCCGAGCCTTATCCTGAGCCTCATTCTGATTCCGGGGCAGGGCGGTCGCCGCCATCGTGCCTGCGTTCTGCTCTGCGGGCTCCTGCGCTTCGGGTGCGGCGGCTTCGGTGTTCTTCTTCTCTTCTTGCGTCACGACGGGAAGTCCTGGGTTGAGTGTTCGGGACCTTCGGGCGGCTTGTGCCTCCGAAGGATGAAGTGCGGCACATTTTAGCGCGGGCGGATGCCGGTTCACGGCCTGTGGAGCCCGCCGAGTCGTGAGCGTTTGTTTGAATGTGCGTCTTCGTGGCGGCGCGGGCCGATCCGCTACAATGCCGTAGCGGGTCGTCCGAGCGCGGCCCCGAGAGTTTCAGTTCGGAGTTTCACAGATGGCGACAGGACGCTTTATTTCCTTTGAAGGCATTGACGGGGCGGGCAAGACCACGCAGATCGACGGGCTCGAGCGCCTCATCAGGGCCGCGGGGCATGAGGTCGTGCGCACGCGAGAACCCGGCGGCACGCCGCTCGGGGAGAAGATCCGCGGCCTGCTCCTTACGGACGAGATGACGCCGCGCACGGAGACGCTGCTCTTCTTCGCCGCCCGCTGCGAGCATGCCGAGAAGGTGATCAAGCCTGCGCTTGAGCGCGGCGCCTGGGTTCTCTCCGACCGCTTCACCGACGCCACCTACGCCTATCAGACGGGCGGCAAGGGCATGAAGGGCGAGGACGTCGAGGCGCTCGAGGCCTGGACGCTCGCGGGCTTTGCGCCCGACGTGACGGTGCTCTTTGATCTGGCGCCCGAGGTGGCTGCGCGCCGCCGCACGATCCGTGCGGGCGAAGGCGACAGGTTCGAACGCGAGAGCGCGGACTTCTTCGCCCGCGTGCGCAACGCCTATCTGGACCGCGCCGCCCGTGATCCGAAGCGCTTCGTCAGGGTCAATGCCGAGGAGGCGCCCGAGACGATCGCCGCGCAGCTTGAGAAGGAGTTCGCCAAATGGCTCTGACGCAGTACCCCTGGCTCGAGGAGGCCGCCGCACGCCTTGACGCGATGCGCGAAAGGCTTCCCAACGCGATCCTCATCCACGGCATGCCCGGCGTGGGCACGTTCGAGCTCGCCCGCTGGTTCGCCGAGCGCCTTCTGTGCGAAAGCCCGAAGGCCGACGGCTCGCCATGCGGCAAGTGCCCGGGCTGCCGCATGATGCACGCCAACGGCCATCCCGACTGCCGCATCGTCGTGAGCGAATTCCTCGCAAACGCGCTCGACCTGCCGTACACCCCGCCCGAAACCTCCTCGTCCTCGAAGAAGCTTTCGCGCGAAATCCGCATTCATCAGTTCCGCGCCCTCACGGACTTCCTCACGATGGCGCCGAGCCGCGGAGGACGCCGCTGCGTGCTCGTCTATCCCGCCGACATGGTGCGCGCCGAGGCCGCCGCCTCGCTACTCAAGTCGATGGAGGAGCCGCCCGAGGGGTGCGTCTTCATTCTTGCGGCCGACGACATCGACGCTGTGCTCCCGACGATCCGCTCGAGGTCGCGCCTGCTGCGCGTGGGCGTTCCGTCGAAGGAGGACGCGCTTGCATGGCTCTCGTCCCAGAAGCGCCTCAAGGGCGATCCCGAGGTCGCGCTCGCCATGGCGGGCGGCGCGCCGCTCAACGCCGTGAAGGACATCACGGGCTTGACGCTCGACGCGAAGGCCTCCGCCACGCTCAGGGACCTGCTCGCCCGCGGCCGCAGCCTCACGCCTGACAGCATCGTTCGCGGCTACTCGGCTTCGATGGGTATTCCCGCAGTTGCGCTCCATCTTTCCCGCTGGTGTTACGACCTGCTGCGCGTGAAGTCGGGCGCCGATCCGCACTTCTTCATCCGCGAGAAGGACGTGCTCGAGAAGATCGCCGCCGATGCGACGATGAAGAACCTTCTCTCGCTCAATGCCGCCGTCGCCGAAATGCGCCGCTCGGCCGAGCATCCGCTCGCACCCCGCCAGGTCTGGGAGGGCGTGCTGCTCGTCTACGTCAGGGCGCTCGGTGGCCAGGTCTGAGCGTATCGTCATGAAGTCGGCTTCGGTCAGGTCGGCGTAGATGAATCGTCTCCTTGCGGCGGCGTGTCTGATGGTTTGCTGTGTCGGCTTCTGTCGCCGCAGATTCTTCGAGCTGGGGGCGCGATCCAGAGTACTCCGTTTATCTTTCGGTTGCCGTCCAGCCCACGTTGCCGTCGAGCTTTGTCATCGAAACCCTTCAGCCGACGCTCACTTATTTGCGGACCACGCTGCCCAATGCACGCATTGGAATCAAATGCATGTCTCCCGCAGAACTTCATGAGGCAGTGCGCCTTCAAAATGTCCATGCCTTCATCGCCGAGGCCGGCATCTTTGCCGACCTTCAATCTCAGGGACTAGCCGAACAACTGGCTGCGTACAGGTCTGCCGATGCAACCGACCCCGCATATGTCAGTGGCATGGCCGTCGTTAGACCGAAAAAAGTCTTCTGTTCACGATCTTGAGGACTTGAAGAATCTTCATATTCTGTCCGATGCTCAGGATAGTTTCGGCACTCGGATGATTTTTGAGGGGCAGCTCGAACGAACAGGACTTGACGCGGTTGCCTTCCTTAGCCGAACGACCTTCAACAGCTACATAGCTCCGACCCCGCTGGAACGTCTGGAGGCGGGCGAGGGAGATGCGGCTGTCGTCGCCAGGTGTGAACTGGAAAAGCTGGCTCAACAGGGATTCCCTGCAGAACACTTTCGAGTAGTCGGCGATCTCCAAAATTTGACGAACGCTGTTCCAGGACCGGGATGCTTTATCCGGGCACCATCTTCGGCATTGCGGCACATGTGAGTGGGGAGACGGCCAAGGCGGTGAGCACCGCTGTGCTGTCGATGCCCGCCTCGTCGTTCGGGAAATGGTCGCTGGTCACGGATTTTGGTCAGGTCAAGGATTTGTACAGGACGCTCAAGCGCGGACCATATGCTCATCTTCGGGACAATCCGATGATGGCCTTCTGGATGAAGTGGAGGGGTTGGTTCGGCGCTTTGATGCTGACGGTTCTGGGTTGGGGTGTCTATACGCTTCATGTGAAGCATCTGGTTGAAAAGGGACATCTGCCTATCTGCGTTGAATCCTGCCCGCAAAGGGCGATCGCGTTCGGTCCCATTGACGAACTTCGCGCCAGATACGGTGCGAACGCGGCGTCCACCGGACTTCCCGATCCCGCTCTGACGAAGCCGAACCTCGTCGTCGGATTACCCAAGGTCTAATTCTTAAGGCCGGAAGAATCGGCCCCGCCTTCCGTGAAGGAAGATGGGGCCGTGTTGTCTTCTGTGGGCGTCTTTCCTTCCCGGAATCAAAGCGCCTTCATCTTCTCCATCGCCTCGCTCATCGCCTCTTCTTCGGGCGAGAGGTATCGGCCCGTCGTGGCCACGGAGGCGTGTCCCATGGCGGCCTGCACGACGTTGACGCTCATTTCGGTCAGGGCGTTGACGGCGAAGGTGTGCCTGAGCCAGTGGGTGGACGAGGCGCGGAGCTTGGCGGCGTCCATCGGACGCTCGGAGGCGACGTCGAGCGCGACTTCCTCGAGGAACTTCGTGAGCACGACGTATAGTCCGCTTCGGGTCATGGGGCCGTGTGCGTTCCTGCCGCGGCCGAGGTTGACGAGAAGCGGCGTTTCGGGATCGGACCCCGCGACGCCCGCAATGCCGCGGGCCCTGAGCGCGTCGTCGATGATCGTGCGCTGCTCGTCGTTGAGTGGCAGGCGCCTTACCTTGGCGCCCTTGCCGACGATCTCGATGGCGGCGCGGACCTTGAAGCCCACGCGCCTCTCGACGATCCAGCCCGTGCGCGCGTCGAGCATTTCTGAGGCGCGCATGCCGAGGCTCTTGCCCATCATCAGAATGAGCTTCATGCGCTCGCGCGGCCATCCTTCGGGGAGATCGTCGATGCGGGAGACGATCTCGGCCCACTGCTCGTCGGTGAGCGAGCGGTCCGCAAAGGCCTGCGGGGCTCCTTCGCCCTTGAGGAGCGGGACCTTGGGACTCACCTGGTCGAAGGGGCTGAAGATGAGATAGCCGGTGTTCTTGAGAAAATTGTGCAGCTGACGCACGACCACGACGGCGTTTCTTCGACTCGTTGCGGAGAGCGGGCCGTTGAAGGGGCGCCAGGCGGGCGAGGTGCGGGGCATGTTCTTGGGACCGATCCAGCGGCTCTGGGGGATGCGCCACTGCTGCGTCCATGCCTTCTCGTCGGTGCGGCCGAGCCCCTCGAGCCAGCGCAGGAAGAGCGCCGCGTCGCCCGCCCTCACGGAGGAGAGCGCCGTGCGGCGCTCAAGCAGGCACCAGAGAAGGTAGCGCTCGGCCTCCTTCCTGTAGCTCGCCTGCGTGTTGGGATTGGAGGCGCGTGCCTGAAGCCAGACGCGGATGGCCGAGAGGTCGTCCTCGGCGTCAAGCGAACAGGCCATGGCGGGCGCCCTGTTGAGGCCCCGGTCTCCGCGCAGGCCTTCGGGCACGACGAGGCGCTCCATGGGCACGATGCCTTCGTCGGAGGCCTGGGTCGCGACGGAGCGCGATTCGGGCGAGGGCGCGCAGCCCGGCAGGAAAAAGCGTTCGGTCACTTCGCCCACGTCCCTGCCGTTCCTGTGAAGCCAGGTCATGAGGGCCGTGGCCGTCGAGGCGTCGATGCCCGTGACGGGGCGGAACCACGAGGCGCCCGCGTTGGCGGCGCACTCGTAGAGGTCCTCGGCCGTCTCGATGCCGAAGGTCCTGAGCGGCTCGGCGAGGTCTGGCGGGAGCACGTCCGCGAGCTTGGTGTTATATCGTAGCCCGACGTCGGTCAGCGCAGGCTTCAGTGCTTTTTCGGACATGATTCGGTCGGCAGGTGGCACAATTAGGACAGTTTTTCGTACGAACATTTTGCCTCACCCGGCTGCAGTGCGCACGGCCACGCCCGCCTGCCGCCGACACAAACCCACCTATGCTTAGCCACATCATCAGGGCGGCTCTTGCAGGCGCCGCGGCCCTCGGGATCGCGTCGTGCGCCTTCGGGGGCGCCGTCAGCGCATCCTACCTCGGCATGGGCACGAGCACGGGCACGCCCTCGGGGGACGTGCTTGCGATCATCAATCCGCACCAGCGCGACCGCTCGCCCATCATCAGCCGCGACGGCGGCAGAGTGCCCGACGACGGCCTCGAGCGTCCCGAGGCCGTGGGACAGCTGAACTTCCAGCGTCCGATGCGCATCGCGGTCCACAACGAGCCTGGATCAGAGCCTGACGCCGAGATGATCAACGCGACGAAGGAGTTCATCCGCGTCATGTTCGGCTCGCAGAACGTGAACATCTATTATCTGAACGACCGCGACCTGTCGCAGTCGATCCGCACGGGAGGCGTCGACTTCTTCATCGCGGACCAGTCCTTCTACGCCCTCGAGCAGGCCATGGGCGGCGTCGAGCAGATCGCCGTCATGTGGCCCGGCACGGGCGACAGTCCGAGCGAGGCGATGGCCTCGACCTTCTTCCGCAAAAAGCCCGCCGACGGCTCCGCAGTGCACGATCCGCTCACCTACGTCGCCACGCACGAGCTCGCCGCCATGACCCCGAAGTCGATGTCGGCCTGGCTCGTCGGCGCGGGCGAGCTCGTCAAGCGCCGCCGCATCGGTTACGAGGACCTGCTCTCGAGGACGACCTTCACGAACAACTCGCAGCGCGACCTCGTCGAATACGTGCTTGCGGGCAGGGAGCGCGTGGGGCTTCTGCCCGCCTGCGCGCTCGAGCAGCTCGCGCTTGATCCGTCCTTTCCGATGGACGAGATCGAGGTTCTCAATCCCAAGAAGAAGGACGGTCTCTCCTGCGTCCACTCGACCGAGGTCTATCCCGGGCGTGTCTTTGCGGCCGTCAACGACATCGATCCGACGCTCAAGAAGGCGATGACCGCCGTGCTGCTCGGCATGTCGAGCATCAAGTACGGGGCCGAATGGGCGCTGCCCGTGACGAACCGTCCCGTCTTCGATCTCTTCTACACGCTCAAGATCGGTCCCTACAGCGACCTTGCGGGCTGGAGCTTCCAGCGCTTCGTGAGGGAGCACGCCGAGATCATCGCGCTCATCATGCTCGTGATCTTCCTCGTGCTCACGTACACGACGACGCTCTCGATTCTGGTGCGCCGCCGCACGAGGGCGCTTCGCGACGCCCTGGGCCAGCGAGACCGCATCGAGGCCGAGGCCGCGCAGTCGAGGCAGCACATCGCGAACCTCGAGCGCACGGGCATCGTGGGCCAGATGTCGACCATCATCGCGCACGAGCTCAAGCAGCCTCTGGGCGCCATCACCAACTACGGCAACGGCCTTCTGAGACGCCTCGGGCGCGGCGACGTCGAGCGCGAGAAGCTTGAGCTCGCCCTGAGGGAGATCGTCCTGCAGGCCGAACGCGCGAGCAAGATCGTCGAGCGCGTGCGCTCCTACGCCAAGCACGACTATCCGCCGCGCAAGGTCTCCGACCTCTCGATCATCATCGAGAACGCCATCCAGACCTTCAGGCGCTCGCGCACGACCGACGCTGAGCTGACGGTGCGCATGCATCCGCACAGCATGGCCGAGGTCGACGGCTGGGAGATCGAGCTCGTGGTGCTCAACCTCCTCAAGAACGCCGCCGACGCCATTTCGGGCATTCCCGATCCGAAGATCGAGGTCTGCCTCTATCCGAGCGACGAGCACACCTGGATCCTGACGGTGGGCGACAACGGTCCCTACATCTCGGACGAGCAGCTCTCGCGCTTCTTCAAGCCGCTGCAGACAAGCAAGGGCGAGGCCGGCATGGGCCTCGGGCTCTCGATCGTCGCCAACATCGCCGAGCGCCATGCGGGCAACATCACGGTTGCACGCAACGGCTCGCGGGGCGTGAAGTTCACGATGACGATCCCCTCCCAGATGAAGGACGTCTCCGTCATCGCCGACATGGGCCCCGAGACCGTCAGCATCTACGAGTCGGGCGGCAACGGTCGCGTGGCCCGCGAGGTGGTCGAGAGGCGCGGCGAGGAGCAGGCCGACGAGTCGCCGCAGCTCGAGAGAAGCCTCCCCGCCACGGTGCATACGGGCACCCTCAACGATGCGGTCCACCTGATGCAGGACGGTGACATGCACCGCACGGGCCGCCCGCGCCCGCCCGGTATCCCCGGCAGCAAGGGGTGATCAAGGGCTTGAGCCGAGGGGGCGGGACGGGTAGAATTCGCCTTCCCGCATCCCGCACCGAATTTCCTGGAGTCTTATTCAACATGAAGCGTCCCGCCTTTCTCTCCGGCTTTCTGATGATGCTCGTGGGCCTCGGCCTCACGATCGCCGTCATGTTCGTCCTGCCGTTTCACAAGGACGCCGCCGCGCCGTGCTTCTACCTCGTGCGCATGACGGCCGTCCTTGGCTTCGCGAGCGCCCTTGCGGGCGTCATGCTGCAGTTCTCGTCCGCAGGCCTTGCGGCGGGCATCCAGCTCATGAACATGCTGCTCGGCATCGTCATCACGCTCGCCGCCGCCTTCGTCATCGGCCCGTGCGCCGTCGAGAACGCGCCCTGCGCCGAGACCACCGCGCCCGTCGTCATGATCTGGGGCGCCGTCATCGCCTTCCTCTCGGCCGCCGACGCCCTTCGCCTTTCGAAGAGGCGTTCGGAATAAGCATCCGGACATTCTCTTTGAAGTCGCGCTGAGGCTTTTCGCCCGCAACGGGTATGCAGGCGTTTCGATGCGCGACGTGGCGCTTGAGGTCGGCTTCACGCAGGCGGCGATCTACTACCATTTTTTCCAACAAGATCGACTTCTACAGGCATGCGGTCGACCATGCGATCAAGCAGGTGACGGACAGCATCGAGGCAGATGGTGCGCATTCAGGACGGCACGCCTCCCGAGAGGCTGCGCCGCATCATCGGCCGCTTTTCCTCCAACAACCACGGCTGCATTCTCTTTCAGCGCATGTTCATCGACAAGGATCGCGAGAATGCGCTCAGCCTCGCGAAGTCCGCCTACAACCGCGAGATCGGCAGGCCGACGAAAACCTGCGCGCCGTGCGCGAGCGCTACCGCCACGGGCTCGTCTCCCACACCGAGGTGCTCGATGCGGAGACGCTCGGCTCTCGAGCGACATGAACGCGATGTACGCGCACTATGACGCCGTGCTCGCGGGACTGAGGCTCAGGCACGCGATGAGCGAACTCTGAAGTTCACGCTCTCCCAAAGGAAAAACCCGCCGTCTTTGTTCAAGCGGCGGGATTTCGTCATTATGTCCTTCGTCAGGGATCCGTCGGACTCAGGCCTGCGTTCTGATGCCGCGTCGCGGCGGCTTTTTCTGGGATTCCTCGGGGCTGGCGGACTCGAGTTCGGCGCCCCTGCTCGACCACTCCATGACGCCCGAGGGGATCACCTGCAGGCGTCGGCCCGAAGCCTCGAGAATGGCTGCGGCCTCGTGCGCGAGGAAGCAGTAGGGACCGCGGCAGTAGGCGGCGAGCGCCATGCCTCGGGGCAGCTCGTGCATGCGCTTGCCGAGCATCTCGATGGGCATGTTGATGGCGTGGGGAAGGTGTCCCGCCGCAAATTCCTCCGCGGGGCGAACGTCGAGCAGGATGAGCTTGCCTTCGGAGGCGTAGTGGACGGCGTCCTCGATGCCGAGCGAGGCGTTGGGAATGCCGCTTTCGGCCTCAAGACAGGGCAGTTCGGCGATGCTCTGCTCGGCCGTCTCGCGGATCATGACGGCAAGCGCCGTCACCTTGGGGCTCGCAAGCCCATAGCGCTGGAAGCGGCCGTTGCGGGTGCAGGTCACGAGCCCCGCGCGATAGAGGACGCGAAGGTGCGCGCTGATGCTCTTGTAGTCCTCGTCGAGCATCTCGGAAAGCTTTTCGACGGTCTGCGGACACTGGGAGAGGAGCTCGATGAGCTCGAGCCGGACTTCATGACTGAAGGCCTTGCCGATCAGGCCGACCTTCTTGTAGAGGCGGTGCTTGCATTCGAGGTTGCTCAAGGGGTCTCTCCGTTTGTGCTTGTGTCGTTCCGCTCGTCCCGCGGGGTTGTCGGACGAGCGGGCTTGTTTGAGAACATGCGACATTTTACGGCAAAATGCGCGGACGTTCGGATTTTTTCACGAACGACGCGTGTGAAGACGAAAAAGCCCGGAGGCCTTTCGGCGTCCGGGCATGAGGTGTCGATCCCTTCCTGAACGGTCGGGCGCAGACGTCACATCATCTGAATCTGCGGGCGGCCGCCTTGCATGAAGGTGATGTAGCCGCTCCTGCAGCTCGTTTCGGTGAGGTCGAACTCCCAGTCGGGGAGCACCCAGCGCTCGATGACGGCGTTGACGTGGGCGCCGGGGTGGTGGGTGTGGCCGTGGATGACGAGCTCGACGCCTGCGGCGCGGGCCGATTCGGCGACGGCGCTTTCAATGACGTCGAAGTCGCGCGGGTTCTTCGGAGCCTCGTTTTCGGTGGCGCACTTCCTCAGGGCCTCGTCTATGACGGCGGCGCGCTCGTGGGCGGGCTGGGCGAGGAGGCTTTCCTGCCAGATCGGGTCGCGCAGTACGGCGCGACGGGCCTGGCGGACCTGGTCGCGGACGCACCACTGATCGCCGTATGCGAAGAGGATCGGATTGCCGTTGACGGGAATGACGATCTGGTCGGCGATGAGCTCGGCACCGCAGGACTCGGCGAAGTCGGCGCCCAGAAGGGCGTCGTGGGAGCCCTGCATGATGAGCACGCGGCGGCCGGTCGAGGAGTAGAGCTTGAGTTCTGCGATGATCGGGTCGGCTTCGGGCGTGGCGTCGTCGCCGAGCCAGTAGTCGAAGAGGTCGCCCAGAATGACGAGTTCGGCAAAGCGCGGCGCGACGTTCTTCATGAAGCGCAGGAACGCCATGATGGTCTTGGGCTTGTTGGCCGCAAGATGCACGTCGGAGATGATGACGGGATTGGTGAGCTCGGGCACGCTCTTGAGGCCGCAGAGGGCCGGAACCTTTTTGTCTGCCATGGCGGATTTGTCCAGTCTAAATGAACGGAAGGGCGCCGGACGTGTCATCTCGGCGCCCCAGAGGCTCGTGTTGAGCGGGCTCTATCAGAGGATTTCGGCCTTTTCGATCACGATGTCGTCAACCGGCACGTCACCGTAGAAGCCGTGCGTGGAGGTGGGAACGCGGGCGATTTCATCGACGACGTTCTGGCCGGCCGTGACCTTGCCGAAGACGGCGTAGCCCCAACCCTGCGGGTTCGGAGCCGTGTGGTTCAGGAAGTCGTTGTCGACGACGTTGATGAAGAACTGGGACGACGCGGAGTGCGGGGCGGACGTACGGGCCATGGCGATGGTGTACTTGTTGTTCTTGAGACCGTTGGCGGCTTCGTTTTCGATCGGGGCGCGGGTGGCCTTCTCCTTCATGCCTCGTTCGAAGCCGCCGCCCTGGATCATGAAGCCCTTGATGACGCGATGGAAGATCGTGCCGTCGTAGAAGCCGTCGCGGACGTACTGTTCGAAGTTGGCGGAACTCTTGGGAGCGTGTTCGTGATCGAGCTCGATGTCGATCACGCCCTTGTTGGTCGTAAAGCGAATCATTGTCTTGTCAGTCTAAAAACGTAATTCATTCAAACATTCGCCGCCCCGCGGGGCGGCGGGCAATGGCGTATTGTCGCACAAAGCAGGGCTGTGCGAGAGGCTCGTTCTCCGTGTCTCAGAGCATGCGCGCGGAGACGATCGTCACGGGCTTGACGGGCACGTCGCGCATGCCGGCCTTGACGCCCGTGCGGACCTCGGCGATTTTGTCGACCACGTCCTGGCCCTTGACGACGCGGCCGAAGACGCAGTAGCCCTGGCCGTCGGCGGCCTGGGAGGCGTTGAGGAAGCCGTTGTCCGCAACGTTGATGAAGAACTGCGAGGTCGCAGAGTGCGGGTAGGAGGTGCGGGCCATGGCGATCGTGTACCTGTCGTTGGGCAGGCCGCCGCGTGCCTCGAGCGGAATCGGATCATGCACGGGCTTCTGCTGCATCTCGGCGGTGAAGCCGCCGCCCTGGATCATGAAGCCCTGGATCACGCGGTGAAAGACCGTGCCCGCGTAGTGGCCCTCGCGGACGTAGCGCAGGAAGTTCTCGACCGTGCGGGGCGCGCGCGACGGGGCGAGCTGTACGACGATCGTGTCCATGTCGGTGACGATCTCGACGCGCGGGTCGCGGGCGGGCGAGGCGGCGAGGACGACGCCGGGAAGGCCCAGAAGGGCGGGCGCGAGCGGAAGAAGGATACGGGAGCGGATTTTCATAATATTTTTTGTCTGTCTTGGTTTTGGGTTGCACGCAGCCCGGCTCAGCGGGCGGTCTCGAGGCTCTTGAGCGTGTTGAGGCGGCGCTCGAGGACGTGGTTGTTCGGAAGCTTCACGACGGCCTGTTCATAGGCCTCGCGGGCGAGCGCGAGATACACGTCGCCGAGGTTCTTGCGCGCAAGCGCGAAGTCGGGGTTGATGCGCAGGGCCTGCTTGAGGTGCGCGACGGCTTCCTCGAGGTTGCCGAGACCCGCCTCGATCACGGCGAGGTTGTTGTAGGGCTCGGGGATTTCGGGATAGTCGATGATGAGCTGCTTGAGCTCGCGCACGGCCTCTTCGGACCTGGTGAGATTTTCGAGCGCCACGGCCCTCATGAAGCGCAGCTGCGGGCTGCGTTCGTTCTTGCGGATGCCGAGGTCGGCGAGCTCGAGCGCTTGGGCGGCCTTGCCGCTGTTGAGAAGCTTTTCGATCTGGGCCGGGAATTCGCTCGGGTGCATCTGCTTGGCGAGCTGCTCCATCTGGGTGGCGGCCTGGGCGGAGCCGAGTGCGAGCGCGAGGAGCGCGGCGGTAATGAGGCGTCGCATGTGTATCTTCTCTTCTGTCTTGGATGATGGGCGTCGGCGGAAAGGATGACCGGGCATCCCCGCTTGAGGCTAGGGCGCACGCAAAAAAGCGGCTTGCGCTCGATTCGCGACGGCAGCGAGGGGGCGGGACGGCTATACTTCCTGCAGCGATGTTTCAGTCTGCGCCACATTTTAGCCCACTGCGGCCTCACGGCGGATGATTCCCGTCTCACGGCTCCGCAGGACGCACGCATGCAAGCGCGGGGCGCATCCCGCCCCTGCGCACGCGCCTTCATGCGCGCAGACGCCTATATATAAGAGTAGAAGGACTCCTCACCCATGGCACTTTCGATCTATTCGACGCTCAGCCGCACGCAGGCCCCCTTTGCCCCGATCGAACCCAACCACGTCCGCATGTACGTCTGCGGCGTGACGGTCTACGACTACTGCCACATCGGCCACGGCCGCACCTTCGTGGCCTTCGACGTCGTGCGCCGCTGGCTCGAGGCCTCCGGCATGAAGGTGACCTTCGTGCGCAACATCACGGACGTCGACGACAAGATCATCCGCCGCGCTGCCGAGCGCGGCATCACGACGACCGAGCTCACCGAGGAGTTCGGCCGCGCGATGCAGGAGGACATGCTCGCGCTCGGCTGCCTCGCGCCCACGCACGAGCCCCGCGCCACCGACTACATCCCCGAAATGCTCGGCCTCATCGAGAAGCTTGAGCAGAAGGGCTACGCCTACCAGGGTTCCGACGGTGACGTCGACTTCGCCGTGCGCAAGTTCGAGAACTACGGCCGCCTCTCCGGCAAGTCGATCGACGACCTGCAGTCGGGCGCCCGCGTCGACGTGGCTGCCGGCAAGCGCGATCCGCTCGACTTCGTGCTCTGGAAGAGCGCCAAGCCGGGCGAGCCCCAGTGGGAATCCAAGTGGGGCTGCGGCCGTCCGGGCTGGCACATCGAGTGCTCGGCCATGAGCGCCAAGATCCTCGGCGACACGTTCGACATCCACGGCGGCGGTCCCGACCTCATCTTCCCGCACCATGAGAACGAGATCGCCCAGAGCGAGGCCGCCTCCGGCGTGCCGTTCGCCAAGGTCTGGATGCACTCGGGTCCGCTGCGCGTGCGCGACGCCTCCGGCCACGAGGAGAAGATGTCCAAGTCGCTCGGCAACTTCTGGACGATCCGCGACGCTCTCAAGGACACCGAAGCCGCCTACGGCGAGGGCAACGGCGCCGAAGTGCTCCGCTTCTTCCTGCTGCGCAGCCAGTACCGCAGCCCGATCAGCTTCTCGAGCGCGCTCATTGAGGAGGCCCAGAAGGCCCTCGTGCGCCTCTACGGGGCCCTCAAGGGCCGCGAGGCTGCCGAAGGCGAGGTCGACTGGAGCGAGAAGTACGCCGCCCAGTTCAAGGCCGCGATGGACGACGACTTCAACACGCCGCTCGCCATCGCCGCGATGTTCGAGCTCGCCACCGAGATCAACCGCACGGGCGATCCGGTCCTCGTGCGCCAGCTCAAGGGCCTGGGCGCCGTGCTCAACATCCTGCAGCTTGACCCCGAGAACTTCCTCAAGGGCGGCGCCTCCGATGCCGACGAGGCCCGCATCAACGCCCTGATCGAGGAACGCCGCGAGGCCAAGAAGGCGAAGAACTTCGCCCGCGCCGACGAAATCCGCAAGTCCCTCCTTGACGAGGGCATCGTGCTCATGGACGGCCCGCAGGGCACGACCTGGCGCCGCATCTGAGTTCCACGGACCCATTTCAGGACATATCGACCATCATGGCAAAACGCGTTTTTCTTGAATTTGAACACGACATCGAGGCCTTCGAGAAGAAGGTCGACGAGCTCAGGGAGCTTGCCGAGAACACCTCCGAGAGCGCCGTCGCCGTCTCGATCGACGCCGAAGTCGCGCAGCTGGAGAACAAGTCCCGCGAGCTTCTGAAGAAGGTCTACGCGGACCTCACGCCCTGGCAGATGTCGCTCGTCGCGCGCCATCCGAACCGCCCGTACACGCTCGACTACATCGACATGATGTTCACGGACTTCCAGGAGCTCCACGGCGACCGCGCCTTTGCGGACGACGAGGCGATCGTGGGCGGTCTCGCCCGCCTCGCCGACATGAATGTCATCGTGATCGGCAACCAGAAGGGCCGCACGCTGCGCGAGCGCACCCGCCGCAACTTCGGCATGGCCCGTCCCGAGGGCTACAGGAAGGCCCTGCGCCTCATGAAGCTCGCCGAGAAGTTCGGCCTGCCCGTCATCACCTTCGTCGATACCCCGGGCGCCTATCCCGGCATCGACGCCGAGGAGCGCGGCCAGTCCGAGGCCATCGGCCACAACATCTACGCGATGTCCACCCTCAACGTGCCGATCGTCTCCTGCGTGATTGGCGAGGGCGGCTCCGGCGGCGCGCTCGCGATCGCCGTCGCTGACACCGTGATGATGCTTCAGTACTCGACCTACTCGGTCATCAGTCCCGAGGGCTGCGCGTCCATTCTCTTCAAGGACGCCGGCCAGGCCCCGCGCGCCGCCGAGGCGCTCGCCCTGACGGCCCCGCGCCTCTCGCAGCTCGGCCTCGTCGACCGCGTGCTCTCCGAGCCGCTCGGCGGCGCCCACCGCGATCCCAAGCTCATGGCGACCACCCTCAAGAAGGCTCTCGTCGACGAGCTTCGCGTCCTCATGAAGCACGACATGCCGACGCTGCTCGCACGCCGCGCCGAGAGGCTCGAGGGCTACGGCCGCTTCGAGCGCCTCGCTGAGGAGGTTCCCGAGCCCGAGGCTCCCGCCGCCGCGCCTGAAGCTCAACCCGACGCCAAGGCCGATCCCTGCGATTGCTCGTGCGCCAAGAAGGCCGCACAGGCCGCAAAGTCCGTGAAGGCCAGGCCTGCCGCCGAAGAAGCGAAGGCCGCTGAAGCGGAAAAGGCCGAATAAGCGGACCTCACCGTCCCGCCCGTCTCAAAAAGGCACGTTTCTCCATGGAGGACGTGCCTTTTTTGGATTTCTTCCCGTTCGTGTCGCCCGCCGCAGTACAATGACGGCTTTGTTTTTCACGGCCCTTTGAGTCCCTCCAGTCCGCCCATGTCCGACGCTCCCAGAAAAGCCCCAGCCCGCAAGTCCGCGCCGCGCCGCTCGAAGGCGCTCGCCGAGCGTCTGACGCAGCTCGTCTACGACGCGCTCTCCGATGCGGCCGAAACGCTTCTCGGCGTCAAGGGGGACGAATTCTCGCTCAGGCCGCTCAATCCCGTGCGCGTCGTCGTGGCGCTTTCGGGCGGGCGCGACTCCATGGCGCTCCTTGACGTCGTCGAGAAGCTCTTTCATCGTCCGCGCCAGTTTCTCATCGCCCGCGTGCATGCGGTCTACGTCAATCACGGCCTCTCGCCCAATGCGGACGACTGGGAGACGCACTGTCGCGCCGAGTGCGAGGCAAGGCGCATTCCGTTCACGCCCGTGCGCGTGACGGTCAGGCAGACGGGCGAAGGCGTCGAGGCCGCGGCCCGCGAGGTCCGCTACAGGGCGCTTGCGCGCTTTGCACGCGAGGAGGCCTATGACGTCGTGCTGACGGCGCATCACGAGGACGACCGCATCGAGACCTTCCTCATGCAGTGGATGCGCGGCGCGGGGCCCGAAGGACTCGCCGCCTTTCCGCAGACGCGCGAGCTCGTGATCCCTGGACTTTCAGCCTCGAGAAACGCGCCGCCGCTTCTGCTCGTGCGCCCCTGGAGCGGCGTGCTTCGCGCCGACATCGACAGGTACGCCCGAAGCGTGAAGCTCAGCTACGTCGAGGACGAGTCGAACCAGAGTCCGAAGTACCTGCGCAACCGCATCCGCCGCGAGGTCGTGCCGCTTCTCGACAAGATCCGTCCGGGCTTCAGGCAGGCCGCGGCGCGCGCCGTTTCGCTCACGGCCGAGGCGGCCGAGGTGCTCCGCTCCGTTTCGCTCGACGATCTTGCGCGGTGCAGGGACGAGGCGAATCCGCACGCCCTGCGCATTCCCGCGCTTCTCAGGCTGATCCCCGCCCGCCAGGCCTGGTGCCTGCGCACCTGGATGCAGGAGGAAGGCATGCAGCTGCCCAACCGAGCGCGTCTTGAGGAGGGGCTCAGGCAGGTGAGGCAGAGCCACGCCGACTCGCAGCTTGCGCTTCAGGTGCGCTCCAAGGAGATGCGCAGGTGGGGCGACCTTCTCGTCATCCGCGACGTCTCGCCCAGACGGTCGGAGGATACGCGCGATGCGGTGCTCGTCTGGGAAGGCGGCGACACGCTGGCGCTTCCCGGCTGGAACGGCTCTCTGGCCGTCATTCCGTGCCTGCCCGGAGAGTGCGGCGTGAGCGCGAGGCGCCTGCGCGATGGCACCCTCGAGGTTCGCGCCCGCCGCGGCGCCGAAAGAATGAAGCTCTGGCCGAACCGTCCGTCGAAGTACCTCAAGGACCTCTTCGCCGAGGCGGGCGTGCCCGCCTTCGAACGCGCCGACCTTCCGCTCGTCTGGCTCGACGGGGAGCTCGTCTTCACGGGCGCGCTCGGCATGGACATCCGCTTCTGCGACGAACTCGCCCACGACGACACGCTCGTGCGCTTCGAATTCAGGTCCGAAGCGAGTCTGCTCGGAGCGCCCGCGGACAGGCCCAATCTCGCCGACAGGCCCGCTTCGGAGCGTCGAGGCGGGCGCTGAGAACGTTTTTTCCGCTTTTGCCGGAACAAGCGATGCCTGTGGACTTTTTTTCATTACTTCTGTAGAATGCGAAACTTATCTGACGTCGGAAGTGTGGCAGAGTGGTTGAATGCACTGGTCTTGAAAACCAGCGAGGGGCAACCCTTCGTGGGTTCGAATCCCACCGCTTCCGCCAATGGAGCTATACCTGGTCGACTGAGGGGCGGTCCTACTACTGTGCGTTTGGGCCGCATGTAGACCAGTCAGACAACGTACAGACATGTAGTACGATTTGGAGCACGTTTCTTAGCGCTGAAACGTGCTCCATTTTTTTGCTTTTTTGAGTCCGGCGGTGTCAGAGGTCGTCTGGATCAGGCTCCGCGAGTCTGCCGCGCACGCTCGACGAATGCGAGGATCCACTGCCAAAGCGGCAGGAACCAGAGGTAGAACGCCGCGAGCACGCAGGCCGCGGGTGCGCCGACCGAGGCGATGGGCACGGCGCCCGCGATCGACCACGGGATGAGCGGCGCGATCACGATGACGGTGTTCTCAAGGTCGATCGCCATCTTCTGGCGGTCGGGGCGGACCTCGTCGCAGAGCTGGTTCGTGAGCATCACGGGCAGGGCCTGGTTGCAGGCGATGCCGCAGGTGACGACGGCCGTCGTCAGGACGGCGCCAAAGGGCGTTAGGCGGCGCGCGACGCCGGGCAGCAGTCCCTTGAGACGGGCGATGAGGCCCGTGCCCTCGAGCAGGCCCGAATAGGTCGAGGAGATCAGGATGATCGCGCAGACGGGGAGCATCGAGACGAGGCCGCCGCCCGCGAGCATCTTCGCCACCCCCGGGTCCTCGGGCGCAAAGCCCAGCACGAGCGTCTCGCCGATCGTGCGCCAGGGCATGTCCTGGACGAACGCGCACAGCAGGACCGCAGCGAGCGTGCTGGCCACCATGGTCAGGCGGATCGAGAACTTCAGGAAGATGAGTGCGAGGAGTACGACGGCGGGCAGATAGGTCGTCCAGTGGAGCGAGAAGGCGCTGCGGAAGATGCCCGTGACGTCGATGCCGGCATCCCTGCCGGGATTGAGAAGGCCGATGGCCGCATAGACGGCGCATGCGGCCAGAAGCGGCACGACGCTCGTCTTCACCATCAGCTTCAGGTTGGTGTAGAGGTTCGTCTTCGTGACGACGGCGACGAGCGCGGCGCTCGTCGAGACGGGGGAGCACCTGTCGCCCATGAAGACGCCCGCGAGAATGGCGCCGCCCGAAAGGAGCGGGCTCACGCCCATGGCGTCGAGCATCGTGGCGGTGATGACGCCCATCGTCGCGACCGTGCCGAAGGCCGTGCCCGTCAGCGTGGAGAGAAGACCGTTGAGAAGGAAGGCCGCAAGAAGTCCCCATTCGGGCGTGATGAAGCCCGCCGCATCCGTGACGAGACGGGCGATCGTGCCCGAAGCCCTCCACGAGCCCGTGAGCATGCCGATGAGCGCCATGACGATCACGATGCCCATGATGGTGCGCACGCCCTTCGAGGCCATGGCGCCGAGCGCCTTGAGGCCGTGTCCGCGGAAGAGCCCGTAGCCCGAGAAGAGGAAGAAGCCTGCGATGAGTGCCCAGATGACCGTATGGCCCGTGAGTGCGCAGGAGAGGATGGCGGCGGCGAAGAGGCCGAGGACGATGCCTTCAAGCATGATGAGGTGTGCGTATCTTCAAATTAGAGCGGCCCGGACGCGGAATGCGCCGGGCTGGACATTCAAGTGAGCATTGTGCCAAAGGCGGGCGCCTTTGGAAACACCTCTTTGTGGGTGTCTCAGAGGAACGGCTGCGCCGTGTTCCAGAGCACCCAGCAGGCGAGCAGCATGAAGATCACGGCGCTTGCCTTGTTCATGAGCTTCGGGCCGCTGCCCCTTGCGAGGAAGACGCGCATGCGGTCGGCGATGAGCGCGTAAAAAATCATGCAGACGAAGACCATCAGCGCGTAGACCGCGATCATGAAGGTTACCTGCGGGATGTAGGCGATCTCCGGGTCGATGAACTGCGGCATGAGCGAGACACAGAAGATCATCGGCTGCGGATTCGTGACGGCGAGGATGAAGCACTTCGAAAAGAGCCCCTCGCCGGCGTTGTCGGGCACCTGCACGCTCGGCGCATCGATCACGATCTTCGGCGGGACCTTCCGCCAGGTCTTGACAGAACCCGTGCGCCTTACCTCTCATTTCAATGAGAGGTAAGGCGCACAAAGTTTTCGAACGTGAAGTAACATTGCCTTATGCGCACCTCCACCTCTTCCTACATCGTCGAACTTCCGCTTCGTGTGAACGATCAGCAGAATCGTTTTCTCGAAAAGGCGT